>ENA-OSJC01000134-OSJC01000134.1-marine-metagenome-genome-assembly--contig:-NODE-134-length-74478-cov-5.444282_pt1 | contig 74478 bp, 70 predicted proteins | sample MGYA00237885_ERZ534234 | MGnify/ENA primary metagenome ERZ534234 (study PRJEB26413, sample SAMN06343907) | marine metagenome | isolation source: coastal waters | place: Atlantic Ocean: West Antarctic... | reverse complement strand
GGCACTGGGCTGCGCAACACATTACAGCGATCCCATCGCTGTCCTCAATCTGGAACCGGTGATTGTTGAGCTACAGCAGAAAATCCAGGATCCAGATTATATCCGCCAACTTGCACGCCGACTACTGCTGGACAACCCACATCGCGTGACGCTCGTGATGACGCCGGATACGGAGTTGTCAGCCCACCGACTGGCACAGGAAGCCGCACGGTTGGCCGACATCAAAGCGGCAATGAGCGACGCGCAGCGCAGCGCCACGGTGCAGCTGGCAGCTGACCTGAGTGCGCGTCAAGCGCAGGTCGACGATGACAGCATTCTCCCGAAAGTAGAGCTGAGTGACGTGCCTGCCACGCTTCCCGAACCTACCTTTACAAAGACAGAGCTGCACGGCATGCCATTTACGACTTATGGCCAAGGTACTAACGGTATCGTCTATCAACAGGCCACCGCTCCACTGCCCGCGCTGAGTGAACAGCAATTGCAGATATTACCTCTATATACCAACATCCTGACGGACGTGGGTCTAGGCGATCAATCGTATATGGATGTGCAAGAGCGTCAGGCAGCGACCGTGGGCTCGATAGCAGGATTTGTGTCTATGCGCGGGCATGCAGATGATGAACAGCGCGTAAGCGCCAATTTCACGCTCTCGTCGAAAGCGCTACTGCGCAACGCTCGCGATCAAGCACAGCTCATGAGCGACACGTTACACGAGGTAAAGTTTTCTGAAACCAGCAGAATCCGCGATCTGGTCAATCAACAGCGTGCGCGGCGTGATCAATCTATCACCGGCAGTGGACACAGCCTAGCAATGGCTGCTGCCTCAGCGGGGATGAGCCCTCTGGCGAGACTGCATCACCACCAGTCAGGACTAGCGGGTATTCGCCAGCTGCGCGTTCTTGATGACAGTCTGGCAGACGATGTCTGCTTGGAAGCCTTTGCCCAAGACGTCAAAGAACTCCATAAAAGCCTTATCAGTGCGCCTATGCAATTTCTTGTAATAGCAGAAGATGACAAAGTCACTGACGTTGCTCTCGACATCAGCACCCTCTGGTCGCAGGTCAGCACCGTAGAGGAACGTCCGCGCTTTCAAATGACCTCTATTCGCGAGCAACGTGGCGAAATGTGGCTAACAAATACCCAGGTAAACTTTTGCGCACGCGCCTATCCTACCGTGACGGAGCAGCATCCTGACGCGGCAGCGCTAACGGTACTGGGAGGTTTTTTACGCAACGGATTCCTGCATCGCGCAATACGCGAGCAGGGCGGCGCCTACGGCGGTGGGGCCTCACATGATTCGGGCATTGCGGCCTTTCGATTCTACTCCTACCGGGATCCGCGCCTGGTCGAGACGTTACAGGACTTTGACGCATCCGTATCGTGGATATTGGACACACGTCATGACGGTCGGTCACTCGAAGAAGCTATCCTCGGTGTCATCGGCAGCATGGACAAACCGGGCTCGCCGGCAGGAGAAGCCAAACAGCACTTTCATAACCGCTTGTCCGGCCGTAACCATGAAACGCGCGAAAGGTTTCGCGAAAACGTATTAGGCGTCAGCCTGGATGACTTGCGCCGAGTCACCGAAACGTATCTTAAACCCGATCTGGCGAGCACCGCGATTGTCACAAACGCTGGGCAACTCGAGGCTACGAAATCTTTGCGGGATGAGTTGAATCTCACCGTGCAGGAGCTCTAGAGCATCTGGCGTGTCGCTGCACGAATACGCCATTAATTATAACCCTGTCATTGACGTGCACCGCTTCTTTACGCGACAAAAATAACGTACAGCAGCACCGCTTTCCGCTAGGCTGCGCCCATGGAAAGAAACTTTAAGGAAGTGTGGCTGCTCGCTGCGATCAATGCGATTGCCATGAGCAGCGTGCCGATGATGATGCTCATCGGCAGCATAATCGGCTCAGAGTTGGCGCCACAAGAAGAATGGGGAACCTTACCGATTGCAATGATGGTGATCGGCACCGCACTTGGGGTATTACCGGCAACGCGCAGCATGCAGCGTCAGGGCAGAAAGCGCGCCTTGCTGTTGTTTGTACTACTGGGCATCTGTGCTTGCCTCACCCTAGGCGAAGCAATGGTTCGCAGCAGTTTTTCTTTATTCTGTTTTGGCGCTGGCCTGCTTGGCGCAACGATTGCCGCGCTGCAACAAATTCGCTTCGCAGCAATGGAATGCGTGCCGCTGGAAGATGGCCCGACCGCCGCCTCCATCATTATGTGCGCGGGTATTGTGGCAGCCTTTCTTGGGCCTGAGTTAGCACTGGCGGGACAGCATTTAACGTCGGTAGACTACCAGGGCTCCTTCTGGCTTGGTGCCGGCTGTTTAATGCTTGGCGGGGTTTTACTGCTGTTTTACGTGCCGGCGACGCCGCAGCAAACACATTCTGCGTCGGAGGGTCGCTCTACTGTTGCGCTATTACGCAGCCCTACCCTTTTACTTGCCATTATCGCTGGCGCCAGCGCCTTTATGGTGATGTCATTTGTGATGACAGCGACCCCGATCAGTATGTATTTGCATCAGGGATATAGCCTGACTGACACTAAGTGGGTCATTCAATCGCATATTGCGGCGATGTATCTGCCATCGCTGTTCACGCCTTGGTTGTTTCGCTTGCTCAATATCCGCGGGCTTATGCTGGCTGGCTTGGTCTGCTATTGCATAACAATAGTGATCGGCTTCGTGGATGCATCGGTGATCGGCTATTGGGGGCAATTAGTGATGTTAGGCATTGGCTGGAACTTCCTGTTTGTATCGGGCACTGCACTGTTACCAATGGCCTATGAGCATGGCGAGCAATTCAAAGCTCAGGCGCTCAATGATACGGTAATTTTTTCAAGTCAGGCCATCGCCTCACTGTCTGCAGGTCTGGCTATTAGCACGGTGAGTTGGCATTCGTTGCTTTTGTTTTGCTTGCTGCCGATGGGGATACTGCTCGCACTGCTGGCATGGCAGCATGGGGCACCGAGAAGAGTGTCAAGGCATGCTTAAAAAAATGCGGGTAACGAAAGGCTTTCGCTAAAACAACGAAACGGCCATGCCAGTGAAGGTTTCTTGAACGGGCTCACGCAATACAGCCGCACTAAAAAAACACTTTTTAACTACAATCTTCATTTTGGAGAATACCGCATGGATATACAGCCTAAGGCGAGCCACTTCATTCAGGGTACTTACGTCGAAGACAATAACGGCACGCCCATTGATGTGATCTACCCCGCCACGGGGGAGGTTATGGGGCGCGTGTATTCCGCAACGCCTGAGATTATTGAGCAGGCCATAGTCAGCGCTAAGAGTGCGCAAGTGGCTTGGGCGAAATTATCTGGAGGCGAACGCGGACGTATTTTACGACGTGCAGCCGACATTATCCGTGAGCGCAATTACGATTTATCTGTTTTGGAAACCTACGACACGGGAAAACCCTTATCGGAGACGCTCTGCGCTGACGCAACCAGTGCTGCAGATGCTTTAGAGTATTTTGGGGGCTTGGCCGGATCCATCACGGGGGAACACATCCCCTTGGGCGATGGCAATTGGGCCTACACCCGCCGCGAAGCACTCGGTCTGTGTGTGGGCATTGGGGCGTGGAACTACCCGACGCAAATTGCTTGCTGGAAAGCCGCTCCTGCACTTGCCTGCGGGAATGCCATGATCTTCAAGCCCTCTGAAACCACACCACTGTGTGCGCTAAAGATCGCTGAAATTTTATTAGAAGCGGGACTACCCGCCGGCCTCTACAATGTTGTGCAGGGCTCAGGCGACGTTGGCGCCGCCTTAGTCTGCGACCCTCGCATAGACAAGGTGTCACTAACCGGATCGGTGCCTACCGGCCGTAAAGTCTATGCGGCGGCCGCTGCCGGGATGAAACAGGTCACGATGGAATTGGGTGGAAAATCACCGCTGATTATCTTTGATGACGCGGACCTCGAAAACTGCGTCAGCGGAGCCATTTTGGCCAATTTCTATTCAACGGGTCAAATTTGTTCAAATGGCACGCGGGTTTTTGTTCAAAAAGGAATCAAGGATGCCTTCTTAAATAGACTCTGTGAACGCCTCGATAGCGCAATTATTGGAGACCCGCAAGATGAGGCGACAAACTTTGGCCCTATGGTGAGTGAACGCCAGTTAGCATTGGTGCTTGGATTTATTAAAAAAGGCAAGGCAGAAGGCGCACGACTAGTGACCGGCGGCAACCGTATTGCGGGTGGCGGTTTTTATTTGCAGCCAACTATTTTTGCTGAGGTAACTGACGACATGTCCATTGCACGTGATGAAATATTCGGCCCAGTGATGTCTGTTTTAGACTTTGAAGATGAAGCAGATGTTATCGCCCGAGCAAACGCGACAGAATTTGGTTTGGCCGCTGGCGTCTTTACCACAGATTTTAGCCGTGCCCATCGCGTCACTGACAGACTTCAAGCTGGAACCTGTTTTATAAACTCCTATAACGATGCACCTGTTGAGGTTCCTTTTGGCGGCATGAAAATGTCTGGGATTGGCCGTGAAAATTCTAAAGAGGCTATTTTGCACTACTCACACGTAAAGTCTGTTTTTGTGCGCATGGGTAAGATGGAGTCTCCTTTTTAGCGATAGATAGGGGCTCCTTCGGGAGTCGTTTTGCTATGCATCAAAAGTATGCTTTGGCCACCTATGAAATACATCTGGTTATAAGTATGATATTCCACCGGGGCGATTTTATGATGAGTAGCATTTCAGATGAACAGAAAATATACAGCACCACAGCGCGGCGTATTCGCCTCTTTCGCATTCTTGCTTATTTCGATGATGCCATCGGGGCAGGCCTTGGCAGTGGAATTTAATGCTGGTGGCTTGAGGTATAACACCACAGGCATTCCCAATGGGCAGGCTGAAGTAATTGGCCGTGCACCAGATAACAGTGCCACAACTATAGTGATTCCTGTAACTGCTATGGATGGCACAAGGTCTTATAATATCACGCGCATTGGTAACCAAGCTTTTAAGGGCAACGGCCTCACCAGCGCGACCTTCGCCGATGACAGCAAGGTCACATACATTGGAGGTCAGGCTTTCCTCGAGAACAATCTCAGCACAGTGGACATTCCAGACAGCGTCACGGAGATTAAGGGGTATGCTTTCGCACAGAACAAGATCGCAGGGGAAGTGACCATTCCATCCGGCGTTACGATCATTGATGAGGGCATTTTTCACATAAACAAACTCACCAGCGTGATCATTCCACCCGGCGTCACGAGCATTCAGCGTGCTGCTTTCGCCGGCAACGACCTTACCCGCGTGACCATTCCAGCTGGCGTCACGAGCATTGGGGATATTGCTTTCTACCAAAACGCTCTCTCTAGCGTGACCATTCCAGCAAACGTTACGAGCATTGGCGATGGTGCGTTCTACCAAAATGCTCTCAAAGAGCTGGATATTCCGGCCAGCGTCACGGCTATTGGGGGGTTAGCTTTCCAGGATAACGTGCTCGAAAGCGTCGCCTTTTTAGGCAATTTTGGAGCGTTTGAACTCACTATGTTTGAAGACAATTCAAGTCTAACGAGGATCACCTACGATTGTGAACTTCCGGCTGCCGATTGGCCGCAGACCTTTACTACCGGGCCCAGCAGCACTGTCACCTCGACCGCAGCAACCCCGTGTGCTCCAGCCGCACCAACAGACCTAGAAGTAACAGACCGTGATCAGGGGGCCTTAATAAAATTTACGGCGGCCGAGCCGAACGGTAGCCCTATCACCGACTACTTGTATAGCCTTGACGGTGGACCCGACAATTCCTTAGGTGTTGTTAACGAATTCACAATAACAGGACTGACTAACGACAGAATTTATAGTGTTACGCTAAAAGCGGTCAATGAGAAGGGTACCAGTGCCCCTTCCACTCCGGCGAAAGTGAAACCGACGTTAGAGGGCGCTACGGCACCCGCTGCCCCAACAAACCTATCCGCAACCGCAGGTGATGCGCAGGCAACCATCGCATTTATTGCTGGCGCAGACAACGGTTCGGACATCGAATACTACCAATACAGCCTAAACGATGTGGACTACACTGACTTGGCCCTTCCTAATGATGTTAGCCCCGTCACCATACCAGGGCTGGCCAATGGTACGGCTTATTCTATTAGGCTAAAAGCAGTGAATAACGTGGGTGCAAGTGATGCTTCCGACCCGGTAGCGGTGACCCTTCCCGCGCTGCCGCCCGCCGCACCAACAGACCTATCCGCAACAGCCGGTGATGGACAGGCCGTCATCGCATTTACCGCGGGCGCGCCAAACGGTGAACCCATTACCAACTATCAGTACAGGACCAACACTGATGTCGCTTACACCGCCTTAAACCCGGCTGATGCGGCTAGCCCCATCACCATACCGGGGCTCACCAATGGCACGGCTTATGTTATTACGCTTAAGGCCGTCAATAGTATGGGTGCAAGTACTGATGACTCGGAACTGGTGTCGGTGACTCCGGCGGCAGTTCCTCCAACGGCCACGTCTGTGCCCTTAGCGCCTCTTTGGGTGCTGGGTGTGATGGCTGGCTTGCTGTCGCTAGTAGGGGTCAGGAAGTTACGTGACGTGTGATTAACACGCCCTTCGATCAGCAACACCAACGCGCGACATCGCGCATAGAAGCTAATCCAGCTCTAAGTATCCCTTGATAGAACGCGGCCTTATCGCACACTAGAGTGCGAAGAAATTGACATGAGACCGATATTAAGTAAGGAAATCGTCAGCGAAAGGCTTGCAGGCCCATAGGCAACCTCCTCCACACGGTGCTATGAGACCACTGCTAGAACTAACTTTTCAAGCTTAATAATACATAGTATGATCGCAAGCAGATCGGCACAGTTATAAAACATGCGCTTTCTAGACGCTGATTAATGGAGATAACGTGAATAGAATCAAAAAAACGCTTTTCGCTTTTGCCAGCATTCCAATATTTCTCTCAGGCATGCAAAGTACTTATGCCGCTGAGGACAATCCGACACCAGGGTTTAACCACAAAATACCCGAGCAAATCATGACGCCTGACAACGTTGAGACGCGCATTGGCGAACTAAGCTTTTATGACGGCATTCCAACAGATGAAACCATTACCACGGTGTATGACAACCTAGATTTTTATCGTGGCATTGAAGTGTTCTTAAATTTTATTCCGGCGACCTCGATAGAAGCGGTGCGTTTAGGAATGAAAGAACTGGGTGCGGATGACTATAACGAAGTCATCGTTTTTGATGACTTAATGGATTCAAGTCCGCTATTTTTAACGGGCAACACTGACACCGTTTATGCATTAGCCATGCTGGATTTAGAAAGAGATGGCGCGACCGTAATTGAAATACCCGCCGGCGCAGGCCCCGGCACCGTGAATGATGCTTTCTTCCGTTTTGTAGTGGACATGGGCGCACCAGGCCCTGACGCTATGAAAGGCGGCACTTATATTATTTTACCTCCGGATTATAAAGGTAACTTAGAGCCCACCTTAAATGGCATGGAAGACCGTGATAAAGATACCCGCGCAGATGTGATGATTGGTAGCAAAGAAACGAAAGCGTGGATTGCACAATCGACCAGTTATCATAATTGGTTAATCTTGCGCGGTTTCTTAGAAGACGGAAAACCTGACTATGCGGCTAATATGTGGCGTACCGGCTTAAAAATATACCCTTTAGAGGATGCAAAAAACCCTAAAAAAATGGCCTTCACTAACGGCAGTAGAGAATTCTTTAATACCATTCATGCGAATGATTACGCGTTTTATGAAGAGTTATGGCACGTATTACAAAAAGAACCTGTTTCATTCTTAGACCCAGAATTACGTGGGCAAGCAGCAGCGATAGGCATTCAAAAAGGTACGCCTTTTGCACCTGATGCGCGCATGAAAGCAATATTAGAAGATTCAGTTGCCGTCGGTAATGCGACCGCACGTGCAATTTGGTTAAAGCCTCGCGATGAAAGTGCTTATTTCTTTGACGACAGAAAATGGTACACCGGTTTTATTGGTAAAGATTACCAGTGGCTAAAAGATGGAGGAATGGGTGGGCGTAATTTAGACGCACGTACTTTGTTCTTCTATTCTGCTACGGTAAATACGCCAGCGATGGCACTTGAAATCCCCGGTGTTGGCTCTAACTACGCCTTTGCTACTGAAGACGAAAGCGGTGCCTTTTTAGATGGCAGTAAGCGCTATAAAGTCAACATTCCGGCAAATGCACCGGCTAAAGATTTTTGGTCATTTGTGGTGTATGACCCACAAACTCGCTCAGAATTACAAATACCCGGTGGCACAGATTACCCCAGTAAAAACAACCAACGTGACAAGCTCGTTTATAACGAAGACGGCAGTGTGGATTTGTATTTTGGCCCTATCGCGCCAGAAGGTGCGTTGAGAGCGAACTGGACAGAGACAGTGCCTAACAAAGCATGGTTTGCTCTACTGCGGTTATATGGACCACTGCAGCCTTGGTTCGATCGGTCATGGAAACCCAGCGATCTTGTACTGATAGATTAGTGCATTATAGGCATTCATTGCGCCTTGTTATTGTGAGCTAAAGTCCGGTAACAAGGTGGTTTTTTGAAATCAGCCGCCGCTACAGTCGCATTCAAGCTTTTCTTATCTGCACGCATGCGCCTGGTCTGTTCTTTTCTGTTGTGAACAAATAACTAGGGACGATTAGCCAAGAACGTCAGACGCCACCGCTTCTGCGTCTTCAGCTCAATGTCGTACCGCCATCGACGGCGATGATTTGGCCGGTAATGAACGCGCCAGCGGGGCTAGCCAGCATGATTGCAACACCCATAATATCCGGGTCTTTACCCCACCGGTGTAGGGGTATCGCCTTAATCTCCGCCTCATAAGCCGCTTTATCGTTGCTGGCATACTCTGTCATGCGCGTATGAAAGCGGCCAGGTGCAATGGCATTCACCCGAATATTCTGCTCAGCCATAGCCACGCTAAGGTTACGTGTCATCTGATGGATGGCGGCCTTACTGGGGGCATAGCTGAATGTATCCGTGCGCCCCATAATGCCCGCTATGGAGCCAATGTTGATCACACTGGCGGTGCTAGCGGCTGTGGCATTTTTGCTAAGCAGAGGAAGCATGGCCTGGGTGAGAAAAAAAGGCGTTTTGACGTTAAGGTCCATCACCTTGTCCCAGCCCTGTTCTGGAAATTCACCCAACGGAGCGAGCCAGCCCACGCCCGCATTGTTCACCAATACATCAATATGGGTTTCCTTCTCCTCCAGTTCTGATACCAACCGGGCAATTTCTGCCATATTGCTGATGTCGCCGGGTAACGCAATACAATCTCCTGCCTCTGACATTTCTGACAACTCGGCGGCAGCCTGCTCACACGCTTGTGCTTTACGCGCTGTAATATAAATACGTTTCGCCCCAGCCGCAAAAAACGCTTGGGTGATCGCATAACCGAGACCTCGAGAGCCACCGGTAACGACGCATACCTTGCCGCGCATTGAAAATAGTTGATCTATCATGAAGGCTCCTGACGTGTGATTATTTGCTAGTTACGGTGATACTCGCGCTTCTGCGCTATGTTGGCACGATTGACAGGTCGATATCAAAATCTTTCTTTTGATACCACCGCATTCATAAATTAACGTTGGCGTTACTCCTAAGCTGCTCCCGCGCATTGTGCGTCGCCGTTACAAATAATTCGGCATTCCCGTGAGACCAATGTACCGCTAACTCTGACCTGCAAATTTTCAAGTCGCCATCGATCTCAATATAGTGATTATTATATTCCCCCACCACGGTCACGACGTCCTGATCTTCGACAATAGGAATCTCAGGGTTTGAAAATATGACATGATCGGCACAGAGGTAGGCACGACAGCTTACCTCGGCGCTTGAAATGCAGAAGCGGTGATTCGTGATTGCATGTCGCGTGATGCTAAATCCGTTAATCACGCTTTGCAGATGTTTCACCCAATCGTCGGCTTGGCGCGGCACTGTAGCGTCACCGGTAGAAGCGCTCAAAGCGCCGTAATCGATGAACACATCGTCGGCAAAACAGTCACGCACCATTGACCAGTCTTTCGTATCGATCCCTTGAGCGTAATTATTATAATTAGCAATCAGCGCATTCCTGATCAGTACATTTTTTTCCATAGTCAGCACTGTTATTTCCTCTATTTTTACTGTGGTACAACCCCTTCGGTAATCGTTGTGGTGTTATCAACCACCATAGCTGCACCGTTTACAGCGACTGACTCGTCTGAGGCAAGAAACAGCACCATATTGGCCACATCAACAGGTTCTCCCACCCAGACATTCTCCATTGCTCTAGCCGCTTCGGGGTCATTTTCCATTACAATCTCTTTCATACCCTCCAGCATGGGAGTGCGCATATTTCCCGGATGAACAGAATTGCAGCGCACCCCGTATCCGCTTTGTACGCTCAGAACGGCGACAGACTTGGTCATTCCCCTGATAGCACTCTTGGAGGCCGCATAGGCAAAAATCATTGGGCCACCCTGAATACTGGCCGTCGAACACATATTGATAATGGATCCGCCACCCGCCACCTTCATTACACGCAGTGCATGTTTACAGCCAAAAAAAGTGCCGTCGGTACCCACGGCGTTAATCTCGCGCCATATCTCCTCGGTCGTATCCTCAATACTCGCGAGGCGAACAATACCGGCGCAGTTGAGAAGAATATCGAGACGCCCAAAGTCGGCAATAACCTTGTCAATGAGCACGATCCAGTTTGCCTCGCGCGTGACATCCAAATGCTCAAAGCGAGCACCGGGAATTTCGTCGGCGACAGCGTGTCCCCGCTCAAGGTTGATGTCGGCAAGAACCACCCTGGCACCCTCTTCCGCAAGGCGACGGGCGGATGCCAACCCCAGCCCTGAGGCACCTCCGGTAATGATCGCGACTTTACCCGTTACTCGACCCATAAAAAGACGCTCTCCCTCGATTAAAAATACCCGCGCCGGTCAGAAGCAGACATCGCGCGCTTGCAATAATTTAGTAGCATGATAACTTATCATAAAACAAACAGCACATACTGTTTATTATAAATACGCTTGGAGACTTAACCCATGAGCAGCGAAAATGTCGAAAATTATGACGACGTCACTATGTACGGCCTCACGGCAGAAAAACAGGAACATTTGCTGCAAACACAAAACGAGCTGACCTTTATCTGGACGAACAAGGACGGCCACGGAATGGGCGTCACCATGAGTTTTATCTGGCGTAAAAACCGCATCTGGTGCACGGCAACCGAGCAACGGGCGCGCATGAAAGCCCTCGCCCGAGACCCGCGCTGCTCGGTGGTCATCTCGAGCGCGGGAATCGACGACGACATCAGCCAATCCATAACCTTTAAAGGCCACGCTATCCTACACACAGATCAAGCGACAAAGGACTGGTTCTATCCGGACTTTGCCCGCCGCGCCAATAGCCCTGCACCAACGCCAGAAGCTTTTGTTGCGTTTCTGGATACGCCGGCGCGTATTATTATAGAAGTGGTGCCACAGAAGACCATTAGCTTTGATGGCGGCGTGATGCGCGACACCACCAGTGAAGCGCTCAAGTAGTGCGCCTCCTTACTCGTGTCTTGGGACTGGTGTGCGGTTGCGGCCTTCCTGCGCTATTTTGCCGCAGACTACCGCGGTAGACGTTACGAGTGTCGCTCAGACCACATAATCAACGACATAGCGTTCCTCGGTTACGTCGCCCAGAAACGCTTTAATCGCCACGTGATCCGGATGTTGCTGGTACGCATCTAACGCTGCCTGATTTTCAAACGCAGAATACAGCGCCAGGTCACAAGAGGCGTCGACGTTGAGCATGTCAAAGCCGACCTCTGCAGTTATCACCCCAGGCAGGTCTTTCAAGGCCTCTAACTGCCGTTTAACCTGATCCATGTTTTGCTGCTTTGTTTGCTCGGCAGCATTGATCTTAAAACGCCAAAAAACGATGTGCTTGACCATTTACAAAACCCCGTATGTGAAGTGTGTTGTTTGTACTAGTCTCATTAAGAGGGACGCCCACTTAGAAGGCAAAACCCCAAGGCCCAACGTGCAGCAGCCCACAAAACGTCAAAAAAGAGCATGTTCACAACCACGGGATAAGCAACCATCGAGCTTTAAAGCTCTGCAGGGCTGCGTGCAAATCAAAATACATCACTTAACACAGCCGTGATCGTGCGCGGTGTGGCCGCTTATTGATTACTCGCCTTAATCAGACATCACTTCCTTAAATGTGGCCATACCCTCATCGAACTCCCAGAATCCACGCAGCGCGGTTAACTTACCTTCTTCGTTACAACTATAGGTAAACACGCCGTTTACCTGCTGGGAATAGGTCTTACCCTCAATCTGCAGCACCACGTTAAGCGTAACCACATTGGCGCACTCGAGGTGAGCGGTGTAGGTATTGTGGATAATATATTCGATGTCTGAATTGGCAATATTGCGGTCGTAGAATGCCTCTCTAGCCTCGGGCGTCGAATGCCCTTTGCCATCAGGGTCAAGCACCGTAGGGCCTATGGGGTCTTCAATGATACCGTCCTCGGCCCACATGTCCAGCCAGCGCTGTTTGTCCTTACTTTTGAGGCACTCACGCGATATGAGTGACATCTGGTACCCGAGATTATCTTTATTCATACTGTATTCCTTCTCCATGATTAATACTGTGGTGGCGTTCATTTTGATAGACGGTGTCAGCGCTGATCTTGCCCCTTACAACGGTAAACCACCGACACCCGCATTGACAGAACCGGTGTCATTATAAGCTCTCATCAACAAGTCGGCGATACGCATCTGGTGTACTTCATCCGCCCCATCAGCCAGTCGCGCCCAACGCGCTTGTTGCAACATACCAGACAAGGGTGAGTCTTTGGAATAGCCCAAAGCACCGTGCACTTGCACGGCACGGTCGCAAACCTTCCACAATGTATTCGCCACATGATGCTTCGCCATGGAGACCTCCTGCTTGAACTCCATGCCATTTTCAATTTTATAAGCGGCGTGCAACACCATCAGCTTAGAGGCATACAACTCCATGGCGCTGTCGGACATCATCCATTGGATGCTCTGTTTTTCGCTGAGTAACGAACCGTGCGCAAAACGATGCTGCGCCCTATCGATCAGCATTTCGAGCGCCATCTCAATTTCGCCCAACCAGCGCATGCAGTGCGCCAAACGAGCCGGCCCCAATCTGACCTGACCCAGTTTATGGCCACCGCCGCGCTCCCCCAGCAGGTTAGCCTTAGGAACGCGGACATCTTTGTACAAAATTTCGCAGTGATTGTGGCTGCCCGACATGGTTTCTATATCCCGAACAAGCTCAAATCCCGGTGAGTCGCAGTCAACAATAAAAGCCGAGTTACGCGCCTGCGGAATCTCTGCGTCGGGGTCGGTGCGAGCAATCACGATGGCAAAGCTTGCGCCTCGCGCACCGGACGTAAACCACTTGTGTCCATTGATCAGCCAGTCGTCTCCATCCTCTACCGCGGTCGTCTGGATGAGCGTAGGGTCAGACCCTGCTACTTCAGGCTCCGTCATCGAAAAGCAAGAGCGAATGTCGCCTGCCAATAGCGGATTCAGATACTGCTCACGCTGATACTCGGTCGCAAAATGATGCATGGTGTGCATATTGCCCTCATCCGGCGCGTGCCCATTCATGATGTAAGGACCATAAGGCACTTTCGCCGCTTCAGCTGATACGGCAGCGAGAGCCGTCACTCCGAGGCCCATGCCCCCGACTGACTGTGGCATATGAGGCAGCCAGAACCCTTTTGCTTTTGCTTCCTGACGCAACTCCTTGATCAGCTCGGACCAATCCTCTCGCTGAGCCTCCTTGTTAGCGCTTAATTGGTCATAGCGTGCTTTAACCGTATCGTGCAAGAAACCCCGAATACTGATGCGGGCTTGCTCTACTTCGGGACTGAACGTGAAGTCTATGGACATAGTGTTTGATGCTCCTATTGTTCTAGCGAAGAAATCACTTTCTCCGTCACCCTTTCTTAATTTACTCGATTAGGCATTATTGCACTAGGCGCCCGCCCTGCTCGCGGTGAAAAATCCCTTCGGTGAGTCTTGAGATGCATCATGGCAAGGGTGACTCGACCCGCAAAACGTTAACCGACGCTAGCTTTCATGCCCCGGGACACTGCCATCGTAGGACGTCTTTGAGATACTGTCGCCGTCAAATTTAATGGTTTTTTCTGGCACCAACTGCAGTATTACGCGCAGCGGCGTATCGAGGTGTTGTATGGCCGCCTCTACAGTAGGCGCAGGATAGGGGGTAATGATTTCCGCCATAGCCGGGTAGAACCAATCCTTGGTCACCTGATCATCATGGATGACCACTCGGCCTTTATATGTCACCGTCTTACCGGGGCCCATATCGGTGCCCATGCTGGAAATGACCACCGAGGCACGAGGGTCGCGGCGCAGCGCTTTTATTCGTGCGCGCTGGCTGGTGGCAGTCAGCCAAATGGCACCATCGCGAGCCACGTAATTCATAATCACACCCAGACCGTGACCATCCTTATTCGTCCACACAAAATTGCATTCTATCTGCTTTTCAATGAGCTCTTTTTCACGCTCGTCGCTCAGTTCATAGAGCGTAACGTCCTCATAACCCTGCATCACTTCATCTGACATTTTGTTAGCTCCTGCGGTTGAACACCGCTGCTGAAATCACTCGTAACGCGGCAGGCTGCCATTGTTTTGCCCTCCAGCCAAATCAAGCACCTGACCGTTGATGTAGCCTGAGCGCTGACCATCGGCAAGGAATAAAGCAGCCTCAGCCATATCATCGAGATTACCCATACGCCCACAAGGGGTCGCATCCAGATGACCCTGAATAACCGGTTGCATGGCAAAGAACGCCTCTGTCATATCGGTCTGTATCAAACCTGCGGCAATCGAATTAAAGCGCACGTTCTGATCGCCATACTCCACGGCGGCCACCTTGATGGCGTAATCGATACCGGCGCGCGCAGCGGAGTACGCGGCCAGACCAGGACCCGGAATACGTGCCGTCAGCGACGAAATCGTCACTACAGAACCCCCGTCGGTCATGGCCTCCGCCGCATATCGAAAGAACAACAAGGCGCCGACTACGCTAACGTCAAGGGTTGGACGAATATCCTCTACCGTCAAGTCAGCGATCAGAACACCCGAATGAATGCCCGCTGAAAAGACTGCTATATCTACCTGCCCATAGGTACTTGAAGCCACCCTAAACAGATTTTCAATATCACCCTCACGCGTGACATCGCAAGCGACTGCCGTACCCCCCAACTCTGATGCAAGCTGGTTCAGTGGCTCCTTACGCCGCGCCGCGACCACGATGTTCGCGCCTTCTGCCGCCAGTCGCCGAGCAATTGCGGATCCGAAATTTGCAGTGCCAGAAGCACCCAGAACAACGGCCGTTTTTCCTGCCAAATGTGTCATACCCAATCACCTCTTAACACAGTGTTTAGTGAAGACTTCAGATCGATCAGAACGGCTGATCGATTTCAACAACGAAGCGCCTATACACGGGTCGTGCGGCTGTCGCTCAGCACTACCGACCTCGCTGTATTATGTCGCTAATTTGACGGCGAAGAACATCCTTGCGCACTTTCCCGCTCGCTGTGCGCGGAAGATCCAACACGGTTTCAACGTGCTGCGGTATTTTCTGCTTCGCCAGTAATGCAGCGTTCGCAAACCGCGCCACTTCTGCCGTGTTCAACGTGCTCTCCTGAGACACAGGGACAATATAGGCACAGACGCCTTCACCGAGACGCTCATGCGGCATAGCGACTATCGCCACTTCACGAATATCCGGATGATCGTGCAAAATATCCTCTACTTCCTTCGCGCTGATGTTTTCTCCACCGCGAATAATGATGTCTTTCTTGCGGTCCGTAATCAGAATGGCATTATCAGGCGTAATATGACCAATATCCCCGGTCAGGAAAAAACCTTCACTGTCGTGCGCCTGTGCATTCTGCTCAGGGTCAGCATAGCCAAGCATCATGCCCGCACCGCGCGCGGCAATTTCCCCATCTTCACCATCGCGCACCACCACGCCTTGATCATCCACTATTTTTACTTCGTAAGCATAGATTGCGCCATCGGTTTCGGCGGCCAGCTTTTGCTCGCCTCCGCCGATAAAGCCCAACGTAATAATGGGTGTTTCCGTACTGCCATACACGCGAAAGGCGCGACAATTGTCCAAACCCTCGCACGCCTCCTCTATCACCTGTGGTGGCACTGCGGCACCACCGCAGGCAAATAGCCGCATAGTAGGCAAACCCGTGTTGTGCCGCTTTGCGGCCGCCACCAGCTCCACCAAAAAGGGCGTCGCGCCAACACTGGCCGTCGCGCCGACCGCCTGAATAAATGCCACAGCAGCGTCCGCATCCCAGCGTGGCATCAGAGCAGATTTAACCGATGTCACAAAGGGCAGCACCATGCCCGAACCATAGCCGGTGATATGCGTCACCGGAGATGGCATCAACATGACATCACGCTCATCCATCTGCCAATAATCCACTGAATTTTGAATCACTCGGGCCAACGTGTTGTGGCTATGCATCACCGCCTTCGGCGTGCCAGTGGTGCCGGATGTATAGAGAATGGCCTTGACTGAGTTGGGATCCACCGTAGGCAATGTTTCGAGATCTACCTGCGCATTCTCTACCAGATCTTCATAACAGAGCATGTTATCGTACTGTCCTTGCGCCCTGACGGTGACCACATATTCAAGGTCCGGTAATTCAGCGCGCAAAGACGCGAGCATGGACGGAAACTCCAAACTGCGAAACCGCTCTGGGATGTAGATCAGTCTCGCTCCCACGTCCTTGAGTATGAAGCGCAGCTCGTGATCGCGGTAAATCGGTATGACCGGATTCACGATTAGCCCCATGGCAGAAGCGGCAATATCAACCACCACAGACTCTCGCCAGTTGGGCAGCTGAAAACTAATAACGTCTCCGAATCCCATGCCGAGTGTCTGCAACCCCGTCACCAGACGTCTCGCTTCTTCAGCGATAGAGGCATAAGTAATCGAAGCCTCTCCCTCGAGATAGATCGCCACTTCATCAGGGCGCTCCTGTGCTTTGCGCCACGCTGCTTGGGCAATCGTCGTATTGCCCCACAGTGCGCCATCTCGCTTTATGCGTTGATGGGTTAAAGGGTTTTTCATCATTGCATCAATCCCTTTCGTTTGGTGTGCAACAAGGTGTGCTACAACTCGGACAACACATGTCCGCCGTCCACTGTGACCGCCGAGCCTGTCATCAGAGAGCCCGCATCAGACGCTAATAACAATAGGGGCCCGTTCAATTCTGTCAGGGTACCGGCGCGGCGCTGGGGAATCCGCGTAATGAGCGCCTGGCCGTCACTCGTTTTGAGCCATTCGCTGTTCAAATCGGTGTTAAAATATCCCGGGCAAAGCGCATTAACGCGAATATTATGTTGTGCAAATTCAAGTGCAGCAGCCTTGGTGAATTGGACAACGGCCGCCTTTGATGCAGCGTAATTGGTCAGGGCTTTTTGCACACGCTCGGCAAGGATAGAAGCGATATTAACGATACTGCCGCCAACACCCGCAGCGATCATGCGGCGAGCCGTCTCGCGGGCAACATACGCCACGCCCGTTAAGTTGGTATCAATCACGCCAGTCCAGTCATCATCACTCAAATCGAGCAACAACTTTGGAATGGTGATACCCGCATTGTTGATCACAACGGTGACCACACCGAAGGCGGCCTCGATCTCATCCAGAGCGGCAGAGATACTGGCACTGCTTGTCACATCCATAGTGACCGCCATGGCCTCGCCACCGCAGGCAGTAATCTTATCGGCTTCGGCCTGTATCAGCGCGGTGCGGCGTGCGGCTAATACGACTTTCGCACCGGCCTGAGAAAGAACCATCGCAAAGTGCCTGCCGAATCCACTCGACGCACCGGTGACAAGGGCGACTTTGCCCGTCAGGGAAAAGGGCTGTAACAGCTCGTTCATAATAAGTATCTCTCGTGGTGCATTCAGGCGTTAAGGTATTTATCCAGCGTCTGATGAAACTGACGGATGCGTACTTCCTGATAGTTGCCTAACGAGACAGCACCCTTCTTCGATGCCCTCAGGCCCTTTTGCACCTGTGGCAGGTTAGCGCCATCCTGATTGAACACGTTAGACAACCCTGCCCCCATCACCTCGGCCGCGTCGCTGAAGGGCTCATCAATGCCCAAACTAAAAGTCGGTGCATCATCAGGGGGCTCCGTGCCCTCGGGATAACGCGTCAGTAGGAAGATATCCATAATCGTACTGTTCACATCGTCACCGTTAGGCCGCTGACGATAGGTAATGACAGTACCGTGACCCGCCCAGGGCGCGAAATTGGGAAACAGCGAGTACAGCGTTGAATCCATTAACTCAGACATGGTAGCGCGCCCTGCAAAATCTTCACCGGCCTGCTCATTCGCCCCCGGCAGGCTAATTTCGGCGAGTTTCTCGCGCGCGGTTTGCCCCGGTGACAGCACGGGCCGATCTTCCATGCCAGCCAGTTTCATCATCGCGTCCATAGAGTCCTGTTCGGTGAATTTGTCAGCATGCGTCGGATTGGGGACTCCGTAAGCCGTAATCGTGCGACTGACATGGTCGCCCCAAACATCATACTGGGAGTTGTCAATCGCCTGAAAGGCCATCAACTGCGGATGTGTAGCGATGGCATGGTAAGACTCGATAAAAGCTTCGAGCACCACTTTCCAATTGGCACCGATCACTTTCTCGACATGCATCGAGACATACCGCTGCTCGTGCTTCCACTGATTCATGTGCTCTGGCAATACGTCCATGTAGGCCTCCAGTTCAGGCGCCTCATCATCCATATTGATAAAGACCCAACCGCCCCAGGTCGCTACTCGCACCTCTGGCAATTTGTTGTCTTGCGGGTTGATATGAGGAAAATCCCATTGGCACGGCGCACTGTCGAATTCACCGTCGAGCTTCCAAGTCCACCCGTGGTAAGGGCAGCGCAAGTGTTCGGAATGCCCGGAGCCGCGTTTGAGCGCCCGGCCACGATGCAGGCAGGAATTATAAAACCCCTTCAGCTCACCGGAACTTGCACGGGTTAACACAATAGAATCGTTGACTATATCGTAGACAACGTAATCACCCGTCTTGCGCAGACGACTCTCACGACAGGCCACCTGCCATGTTTTGCGCCACACTTTTTGCACTTCCCGATCAAAAAATTCCTGCGAGATATAACGCTCTACAGAAATATCTTCTGAGCCTAGATACGTATCCGTGCTCTCACGTAGAGCTGCGGGGACGGCCACCTGTTCCCGATCGAGAAGATCCTGAAAAGTCTCTGAAGGGTCGCGGGCCGCTATTTGTTCAGCCGTCAATTTTACTTTCTCATTCATAAGCAAACCTCTTTACTGGTGGGCTAGCGCTGCAAAATCGTGATGGCGCTAATACCGGGCGCACCGTAAACATGGGTATAGGCCAGTGTAGGATCACCGGGAACCTGATGGTCGCCGGCCTGCCCGCGCAATTGCAGCACATTTTCGTAAACTTGCCTCAATCCGGAAGCGCCTATCGGCTCACCATTGGCAAGACAACCGCCGTCCGTATTGACGGGCATGCTGCCACCAATGTGAGTCGCCCCTTGCTGGATAAGCGCCTCTTGTTCACCGTCTTCACAGAATCCGTTCTCCGCCATATGCATAATCTCTGCCCCGACTTCGGTATCCTGTAACTGCATAACATCGATATCTCTTGGGCCCACGCCAGCCATTTCAAACGCCGCGTTTGATGCGTCCACGGTTGGCCCGTCAACCTGCTGCAGTGCCTGACTAGGCGCGAAAACTTCAAACGAACCAAAACGACGAGATTTCATGGTCGCCCCCTTGAGATACACGGGCGCGTCGGTATAACGTTTAGCGTGATCTGCTCGACACAGAATGAGCGCGACCCCCCCTTCCGCCGGCGAGCAAAACATAAACTTAGTAAGGGGATTACTGACCATGGTGGAATCAATAATCTCATCAACACTAATGGGCTTGGTGCGCCATGCATTAGGGTTTTTGGAACCATTGATAAAGGCTTTTTCCGACACCTTGGCTAAGGTGTTGTGGCTGATGGCGTAATCATGCATGTACTTCTGAATTTTCATAGCGAAAAACTGAGTCGTCATCATCAGGCCGACCTCGCCATACCAGTCTCCGATCCCCAGCTCTTTCGGGTCGGCGTTGAAGGCGCCACGGTCGTGCTTGTCAAAGCCCGCCACCATCCCGACATCGTATTGGCCAGACTTGATGGCGTTATAGGCAGCAATTAAGGAACTGCCGCCTGTGGCACAACCATTGGCGACATTGATAAAAGGAATGCCGGTCAACCCCAGCTCGTTGACCAGTGCATCAGCACTGCCGGCACTGGCACTGCCGCCAAAAGCGAACTGCATATCACCCCATTCAACGCCGGCATCTTGCAGCGCCAAACGCGCCGCATGAGCGCCCTGTTGCAGCCCGCTGCGAGCAGGTGTGCGGCCAAAGGGATGAATGCCTATGCCAACTATTGCTACGTCCATGACTCTGTATCTCGTCTGTTCTATGGGTATTAAATGTTACTGTGGCGATCGCACCGGCCTGAAAAAGAAATTGATTACCTCGTCACCGTTGTCCTCAGTCCGATACGGTTCAAACACAACGTCCATTTCCATGCCAATCTGTAATTTATGTGGATCATTTTCAGTCAGGCGACCCTCCACCCTCACGCCACCGGGTAGCTCAAGATAGCCTACGCCATACGGAATGAAGCTCTCTGGAGTCTCATTACTCTTATAAGGTGTCTTGGGCATGAACTGCTGTATCGTCCAGGTCCACAGTGTCCCGCGCGAGGGCAATTTTTCTATTTCAACGTCTTGCCCCGAGCAGGCCATACACGTGCTCGCCACCGGAAACGCAGCGATGCCGCACCGTTTACAGCGGCTCGCCAGCAGCGCGGGTTTTGCAGCCGGCCAAGAGAATAAACCCTCTGCGATTGGTATTTGATTACTCATGATTTCATCTCTTTTTCCTTAGCGGGCAACAGCATGTGCAGCTGCTCTATAAAAGCATAGACGCCGGATTTTCAAGAAAACCCTTTAGTGCCTGCAAAAACTGTGCAGCGACAGCGCCGTCAATGGCCCGATGATCCGCCGACAAAGAAACACGCATCACCGTTGCGGGGACAATACTGTCACCGCGCACAACAGGCTTTTTGACGCCCGCTGCCACTGCCAAGATCGCCGCCTGCGGCAGATTAATAATTGCGTCAAACTGATCCACGCCGAACATGCCAAGGTTTGAAATACTAAAGGTGCCGCCCTGAAATTCATCCGCGCCGAGTGTTCCCGCCTGTGCGCGACGCGCCAGATCACTAGAGGCAGCGGCGATTTGCGGTAACCCTTTGGCACCGACATTTCTTATAACGGGTGTTATCAATCCGCCTTTCACTGCGACAGCCATAGAAATATCGACCTGATCGAACTGTCGAATACAATCTTCTGCATATTGCACATTGACTTCGGGCACTTGCTCTAATGCACTGGCACACGCTTTAATCACAAAATCATTGACCGATATTTTGTGACCCAGCGTGCCATTCATATACGCGCGCTGTTGCAACAGGCTGTCAAGCTCGACATCCACACTTACACGATAATGTGGGATGGTCTGCTTGGATTCAGTCAAGCGTGCGGCAATTGTTTTACGCATGCCGCTCAGTTTCTGCTCCCGATAGAAGGCTACACCAGTCTCCGCCACTGCGGCCTTCTCAACGTCCTCTTTACTGACTCGCCCGCGCTTACCCGTGGCCGTCACGTCGTTTAAATTGATATTAAGAGAACGAGCCAGTCGCCTCGCGACCGGCGTAGAAGCAATATGTGTGTCGTCCTCCGTGGATCGCTGTGATCCCGCTGTAGGCTTTGCTGCATGTGATAGAGAAGCTGCCACGACCTGTATTGCGCCGGCCTGTTCTACATCGCGTTTGGAAACGCGGCCATTGCGACCGGTCGCCGGCACGTTATTGAGGTTAATGTTGTGCGCTCTGGCAATGCGTCGCGCCACAGCAGAAGCCTTCACACCAGCATCATCTGGCCCTTGTGACAGAGCGCCAGTCGATACCGGCGCAGCCGCAGCTGCGGGTATACCTGGAACAACTGGCTGCGCCTGTGAGGCAGGTGTAGCGGGCGCCTTGGCATCCGAAGACTGAGCCAAAGAGGACCCGGATGCATCGGGGACAAACTTGACCACAAAATCATCAATCTGTGCGTCGCTGGCGTCACCGGTGGCCACAACACCCATCAACATGCCGACCTTCAGCGTCCGACCGACTTCACCAACAATCCTGACCAACGTGCCTGCGACCTGACATTCAGCGGCATTGACGATTTTTGAGGTTTCGATATCGACCAGCTCATCACCGACCGCAAGCGTGTCTCCAACCGACACGCGCCACTCTGTTATCTCCCCTTCCTCCATCGACATTCCCCACTTAGGCACGGTGAGGGCGTGCAGTACACTCATCGCGTATACCCCAGCACGGCGCGCACTGCCGCTTCAATATCGCTCTCTTGCGGCATCCAGGCATCTTCCAATGCAGGCGCAAACGGAATGGGTGAATGTGCAGCAGTGACTTTCATAATCGGTGCGCGCAATGAACCAAAAGCTTTTTCGGCTACGATACTGGAGATATCCGCTGCGAGGCCGCAACGCGGTGTCATCTCGTCCACAATCACCAACCGTCCAGTGACTTCAACGCTTTCGATAATAGATTCTTCATCGAGCGGAGACGTCGTGCGCGGGTCAATCACGTCGCAGCTAATGCCCTCGGCTGCCAGTCGATCAGCGACGGCAAGCGCTTTGTTTACCGTATTAGAAATGCCGACTATGGTGACGTCTGTCCCTTCCCTGAGGAAGTTTGCTTCACCAAAGGGAATGGTGTACATCTCGTCAGGCACTTCACAGCTGGTTTCGTAAAGAAACTTGTCTTCTACAAAGATAACGCAGTCGTTGTCCCGTATCGCCGTAATCAATAAACCTTTCGCATCAAAGGCATTGGTTGGGCATACCACTTTTAAACCCGGCACCATGGTGACCATCTGTGTCAGGTTCTGGGAATGTTGCGCACCCCCCCGCAAACCTGCGCCCGCCATCGTGCGTACCACCATCGGGCACTGCGCTTTCCCACCAAACATATAACGAAATTTTGCCGCCTGATTATAGATCTGATCGAAACACACACCAAGAAAATCCATAAACATCAATTCAGCGATAGGGCGTAATCCGGTCTGGGCAGCACCGGCCGCTGCCCCCATAATGGCAGACTCGGTAATCGGCGTATCGATTACCCGGCTCTCACCAAACTCAGGGAAAAGGCCTTTGGTTACGCCCATAACGCCACCGTAGGCATCACGCTCACCGTCACAACCCGCTCCGCCAGCAACGTCTTCACCTATGACAATAACCGTGCTGTCCTGCCGCATTTCCTGCGCCATAGCTTCATTGATTGCCTGTCTATATGTTTTTATGGGCATTACGTGTGTTCTCCAAATTCTGTCGGCGTTATCGCGCTTTTTTCCAATTCAGGCTCAGTACGCAGAACTGTAGACGTCAGTCAACAACTCCGACACATCAGGGCTAGGCGCAGCCAAAGCCGCTGTAGCAGCTTCATCAATGTAGGCCGCCACTTCTTTATCGATCTTCTTCAACTCTGCCTTGGTCGCCAATTTTTTCTCGATGGCAATGTCGCTAGCGATTTTAAGACAGTCCAGGTCCTTCATCAGACGCTTAACTTCTCCCTTACCACGATACTGCTGGGCGTCGCCTTCGAAATGGCCGCGAAAGCGTGTGATGCTCGCCTCGATGGCGATCGGCCCCTTACCACTGCGGCAGTGATCCACTGCTTTTTTACACGTTTCATACGTTTCAAAAATATCTGCGCCGTCCACCTTCAAAGCGGGCATGCCGAAGGCTGCCGCGCGACTGGCAATATCCTTGGAACCCACTGCATAACCGGCGGCGGTACCCTCGCCGTAACCGTTATTTTCAAACATAAAAATAGCAGGCACCTGCAATACCACGGCCAGGTTCATTGCCTCAAAAGTGGTTCCCTGATTAGACCCTCCGTCCCCAGTGAACGAAACTCCAACACTACCCGTTGCCAGTGTTTTTGCCGACAAAGCCGCGCCGACAATCAACGGAGGGCCACCTCCCACAATCGCATTGGCGCCTAGCATTCCCTTCTCAACGGCTGCGATATGCATTGAGCCACCTTTGCCCGCGCAACTGCCGCCCTGCTTGGCCATAATCTCCTTCATCATGTCGCCAACATCACCGCCTTTCGCAATACAGTGCCCATGGCCCCGGTGAGTGCTGACGATGTAATCTTCATCCGACAAGTTCATGCACATGCCAGTGGCGATAGCTTCCTGCCCGGCATACAGATGAAGAAAGCCCGGGATATTACCTTTGCCGAATTCATCACTGACGCGATATTCAAAATCACGAATCGTGCGCATAGTTCGATAAGCTTGTAGAAACTGTTTTTTATCCAATGACATTGATCACTCCCGATACTTGCTGTGCATATTGATCTGTCTTCATCCTGCAATTTCCATCAAGGTCTTATCGTTTGTTCTTATTATTCTAATGTTAGGCCTTGCATCCAGTTCGCGTGAAACCCGTTGGGCACGCGCCCAGGGATATACACCTTCGCCACAGGGCCGTCGTCAAAGTCGCCGGCGTTGAGAATAGACAAAAAGGCGCCTTCGCCTGGGTTGTAGACAAAAGACATCAGCCAGCCGTCTTCTTCGCGCTCACTGTCGGGGTTAGGCACATAGACGGGTTCGCTCGCATTTGCCTCGGAGCCAAACTCATATAGCGCAGTTTCCCCCGTTTTGAAGTCGTAACGTCCGGTGCAATTATAGCCATGCGCATCGCCCCATTCGCGATTTGACGACGCCGCAAAGCCGTAGCGATAGTCCTTGCCCATCTTGCGCTCGTCAACACGAGAAAATTCGCAAAAGATATCCGAGAATTCCTCGTCAATCACTTTTTTAGTCGCCAGATCTAACGTCATGCGATGCATTCTGCGCGGCTGTTTCTCCGCGCCGCTTGCCTGTGCGACCGCGAACGGGATAGAGCGGATCCAGATATAATCAATGAACAACTTGCTGCCCTGTTCAAACCCGTTGCAAAAGTGCCAGCTAAAGAAGGGTTCCGTTTCAAATACCATTTGCTTGCCGTTACCGTCGCGCGGAATAACGATGACCTTAGTACCGAGCTCTGGTTCCCACATAAAGGGGTCTTCGCCCTTCATGGCTTTTTCTAAACTGTGGAAGGCCGGCGCGTAGAAGATAATCACATAGTTAGTGGTAATCTGCAGATCGTGGATGATGCCCTTGCGCTCAAACTCGACAGGGATCATCTTGAGATGCTTGCCGGCTGCATCAAAAATCTGAACCCAGTAATTGGGACTGTCCCAACGCTGGGTACACGACACTAATTGCCCGGTGTCAGGACACACCTTAGGGTGTGCGGTCATAGCGTCGCCGGGCTTAAGCGCACCGCCATAATCGTACAGGCCAACGGTGGAAAGGTCTGCATTAAGCAAGTGGGGAAAGCCGCCCTCCCACATAGCAAACAGTTTACCGGCATGGTAAATCACGTTCGTATTCGCGGTATTACGCACCGGGCTAGGCTCACCGCCGGCGGCTATCACTTCCTCTGGCACCTCGAGGAGTTTACCTACGCTGCCATAAAGCGTGCGATTGAATTTTCGTTCAGTTTTCAGATGACTGGTTTCAACCCAGCGATTCTTATACTCGACCTTTCCATCCTTGAAATACACCGCATGAACCATGCCATCACCATCCAATGGATAGACATAATAATTTGGCTGAAACGCAACATTGGCCCCGTCACGCATAAAGGCACCTGCCAGTTTTGCCGGTACTTGGCCTTCTACCCTCAATTGATCTTCGCCAAAATCACGTTCTGCATCGACCGGGGCGTAGTTGCCCTGCAAGTATTGATATGCGCTTAAATCCATTCGTTCACCTTGAGTCTATTATTAGCCAGTCATTATTGAGACATTAATGTAATGAATAGTAGCAGCTCAAATCTCTTAAAAACAGTCTCGTTTGTTTCTTTTATGGCCTAGTGAGGCTACAGTAACGACCTGCCGATCGAAGGAAAGCAAACGATGAATCCAATTGAAGATGAACTGGCTCTTAGAAACCTGATGGGGCGCTACACCGACGCCGTCAATCGCAGGGATGCGGATGCGTGGATCGCCACGTGGGCCGAGGATGGCGTGTGGAATCTTCTGGGCACTGCTGTGAGCGGGCGCGACGCTATTCTAGCGCTTTGGCTGCAAATGATGGGAGGCTTTGAATTTGCGCTCATGCTGCCCAGTTCCGGCCTGTTTGAAGTCAACGGCGACAGCGCCAGCGGTCACTGGTACCTGCATGAATACACGCGCGACCAGGAGGGCAACGCCAACACAATGGTGAGCCGCTATGTGGACACCTATGTCAAACGAGACGGCCAGTGGCTGTTTCAGTTGCGACACTATAGCTTTATGTATAACGGACCCTCAGACATGAGTGGGCAGTTCACTCCGCCATCAGATTAAGGTCATGTCCTGTCATCTGACACCGGATCTTCCAGCATGGCCAAAGACATGAAAGAAGACCGTCAGCGCGCGATCAAAATGGCTATGCTCGCGGTGTCTATTGTCCTAGTGCCATTACTGATTTTGGCACTACTGCTTATCAGCCCCTACAAAACAACCGTTCAAGATGGCCTCATGCTCGAAGCAAATGCACATATCAATAATTTATTAACCTCTCAAAGCGCCTTTCTAGCCTCCATGCCGGAGCCTATTAACGGCTCAGCGCCGGCGAATTTTGCTCCGATACCCGTGTCACATTCATACGATAGTGACACTCTCGATGCCTGGTTTCAGAAAAGCCAAACGGCAGCCCTGCTGGTGCAAAAGCGGGGCCAAATTGTCTACGAACGTTACGCGCACGGAGCTGACCACGGTAGGAATGTGAATGGCATGTCCCTGGCAAAAAATATTATTGCGCTGCTGATTGGCATCGCGATCGATGAGGGTCACATTGAATCAGAAAATGATTCGGTGTCGCGCTATCTGCCAGAGATTGTTATCAACGATGATGAAGAGTTAAGCGTTCGAGATTTATTGAGGCACACGTCAGGCATACAATCTACGTCAGCCGACCTTACTGCTACGTTAAAAGGTAAAGCCCTTGTAACGCCGCTGGCTGAAATTTCATTTAACGGGGATCGCGCATTCCGCTATGACAATATTAACTACCACCTCTTAAATCTCATGTTAAAAGGTCTCTATCAGCAACCCCTGAATCGACTCATTGAAGAAAAATTGTGGCTCCCTTTGGGGCTAGAAGACGCTGCCATCATCAATAGCGCCGGCTATTGCTGCCTGTTCGCCACCGCTCGATCTTGGCTGGGTATTGGCAATCTATATCTCGGCCAAAACAACGCCATTGTTTCTCATAGCTGGATAGAAAAAATGATTAACGACGCCTCTGTCCCTGACTGGTTTTTTGTCCAAGCGACCGGTCAATCAGTGGGTAACGCCTACGGCTATCATGTCTATAGTGGTTTGCCCACGTCATCCGATATTTTTTGGATTGAGGGCCTAGGGTTGCAACTGATCATGATTAATCGCAAAACCCAAACTATCATTGTCAGGCTTGGCGGCATTCCCTCAAAGTTCAACATCAACTCTAACCGTCACGACACAACCCTCATAGAACCCTTGTTGCAGGTTTTAGTGCAATAACTCGACAGCAAGCGCGCGCATGATTAAAGGCATGCGCGCGAGCACATTCGCATCGGCCTATGCCTTAGTCCTCTGGAATCCGAATCAATAGCTTCCCTTTATTAGAACCGTCGAACAGTTTGAGGAACGTCGGCAGCACATTATCGAGCCCATCGACAATTTCTTCGCGAGACGTAATCTCTCCGGCCATCAGCCACTCAACCAATTGACCTATGCCCTCTTCAAAGCGATCCAGATAATCCAGCAGGGTAAAGCCTTGCATGGTGACGCTCTCGGCAACTAGTTGCCATAAATTGCTCGGGCCCGGCGCATTGGCGACGTTATAAGTGGATATCCAGCCGCAAACAGCCACTCGTGCAAATTTGTTGAGGCAGTTCAATGCAGCATCCAAAATGTCTCCACCGACATTATCAAAATAGACATCGACACCCTCAGGACAAGCTTTTCGAATAGCCGTTTCATAATCGCCACACGTCTTGTAATTGATGACCTCATCGAAGCCCAGATCGCTCTTGATCCAACGGCACTTGTCATCGCTACCGGCCATACCGACTACCCGACAACCTTGCATTTTAGCGATCTGCCCCACCACCGAGCCCACCGCTCCAGCCGCAGCACTGACAAGCACGGTCTCACCGGCCTTGGGCTTGCCGACTTCCAACAAACCAAAATAGGCGGTCAGACCCGTCGGACCCAGCACCCCCATAAAGATACTGAGCGGAATGCCGGCACTTTCATCAAGCTTGTTAAGGGTTAAGGCATGGGCTGTTGTGTACTGCTCCCATCCACCCAAACTCATAGCAACATCGCCCACCGCATAGTCTGCGCTATTGCTTTTGACCACGCGGCCAATAACGGAACTGCGCACTACGTCACCCAGCGTGATCGGTTCGATATAATTGGGATCATCGCCCATCCAACCGCGAATAGCCGGGTCCAGCGAAATATAAAGATTACGCAACACCACTTCGCCGTCGCCCAGCTCTGCGACGGGAACCTCCCGCACTGGAACATTACTCGCATCGGGGCGTCCCACGGGACGCGAGGCGAGATAATACTGCCTGTTTATCAGTTCTGTCATAGCTGCAAGTTATCCCTTTAGTGAACCGCGTACGGTACCGGTTCTCAAAAAATCAGTCAACCCTGATTGTTTTAATGCACCTACTCTGCTACTGTTTCAAGCGCTGATTCTACCAGCTTAACACTGCATTGATCGCTCAGGATTCATCATGACTATACTGATTGCCGGCACTCTTCATCTCCCTGCCATAGAACGCGACAAGGCCCTTGCTGAGACGGCAACTCTGGTCGAGGAGACGCGCACACAAAAGGGTTGTCGACATTACGTTTGGTCTGCAGATCCGACCTCCGATACGCGGGTCTATGTCTATGAAAACTGGGCTTCGGTAGAAGACCTAGCGGCACATCTGGCCGGCCCTTACTACCAGAACATGCTCGCAAGCCTGGGCAAGTACGGTGTCAGCGAGACCGAAGTGTCAAAGTTTAAAGTGGCATTGGAAGAGCCTGTATACGATCCAGAAGGAAAGCCGCGCGCCGATTTTTTTACTGAATAAACACTGAGTGCTACAGAACAGGAAACGACTATAGGACAGCAATTGTATGGCGACTAAAACTGTAAAAACATATTGCCGATTCTGTCATGCCTATTGCCCGATGGAAGCGACGGTCGAAGACAACCGCCTGATAGCGCTAGTGCCGGATACCAGCAACGAAATCTACGGCGGCTACACCTGTGTCAAAGGCCGGCAAATGATAGACCAAATTGACCACCCTACTCGCCTACAGCAGTCACAAAAAAAGCAACCCGATGGCTCATTTAGCGCCATTGGCACCGAAGCTGCGATGGATGAGATTGCCGTACAACTGCAGACCCTACTCGACACCTACGGCCCACGCAGTATCGCTAGCTACAATGGCACTTACTCTTATCAGAATTCAGCGGCCCACGACGTGGCCAGGGCCTTTCACTCCGCCATCGATTCGCCCTCCTACTACACAAGTGTCACCATCGATCAGCCGGCTAAGGTTGCTATCGGACCGACTCGCATGGGCTGGTGGAATGGCGGCAGCCATATGTGGAATGACTCAGATGTTGCTATGATCATTGGTAACAACACCTTGGTATCGCACTTTTCCATTCCCGGTGGCATTCCTGCTTTTAGCCCGCATAACGCCCTGCGCGATGGCAAGAAGCGCGGCATAAAAGTGATTTGTATCGATCCGCGCGTGACAGAGGTGGCCAGTCGTGCCGACCTGCATCTGCAGGTACGTCCGGGGCAAGATGCCGCAATCTTAGCCGCCATTATTGCGGTCATTCTCGCAGAAGAATTGCACGATAAAGACTTTTGCTTCGACAATGTTGACGGTCTTGATGAACTCACAGCGCAGACCCGGCGCTTCACGCCTGAAGCCGTATCTGCGGCGGCAGGCATTCCAGCCAACCAGATCATTGAAGCCGCCAGAATGTTCGCTGCGGGCCCTCGCGGCACTGCCGTTACCGGCACAGGGCCAGAGATGGGCCCTCATCCTAATCTGTTGCAACATCTCGTGCAGGCTCTAAACGCGATCTGTGGACGCCACTATCGCGAGGGCGAACGTCTACCTAACCCCGGCGTACTCACCCCCACTGGACCTCGAAATGCAGAAGCCACGGGTCCACAGCCACAGTGGCTCACGGACGGAGTGAAAAGCCGAGTATCTGAAGATATTTGTGAAACAGTGGTACTTTCACCCTACGGTCCACTGAAAGAAATGCCCACCACTGTCATCAGTGACGAGATGCTTTTGGAAGGTGAGGGACAGATCAAGGCCCTCATATGTGTCGGCGGCAACCCCCTGCTAGCTTGGCCTGATCAGGAGAAGACGCATGCCGCACTCGCGGGTCTGGAGCTTCTCGTGTGTATCGATATAAAAATGGCGGCCACAGCAGAAATGGCGGATTATGTTCTTGCGCCGAAAATGTGTCTGGAGCGTGAAGACGTCACCCTGCTCACGGATATATGGCACGACAAACCTTACAGCCAATATACGAAAGCGGTCGTCGAAGCCGACGGCGATAAAATAGAAGAGTGGGAATTTTTCTGGGCCATGGGCAAACGTATGGGTCTCAACATGAGCATGGCCAACGGGCCGATAAACATGCAGGAAAAACCCAAGAAATTTGATTTGCTGGCCACTATTACCCACGGTTCACGTGTGCCCTTACAGGAGATTTACCACACCGACGGCGGCAAAATCTTTGATATACCGGACGTCATTCTTGGCGCCCCCGATCCGACAACGCGCGGACGATTACAGCTATTTCCACCGGGACTGGAGCAGGAACTAGACGCTTCCCATACCGATATGAAATCTTCCAGCACGAAACAATACCCACTGCTGTTAATTAGTCGCCGCATGAAAAACACCTACAACTCCACCGGGCCAGAACTAAGCCTGTTGAAGAGCAAAGGCACCACTAACCCGGCTTTCGTCCACCCTCAGGAACTGGCAGCACTTAACGTGTTCGACGGCGACATTGTGGAAGTACACTCCCGCCACGGCGCCATTCCCGCTGTGGTGACGGCCAGTGATGACATCAGGCCCGGCGTCATCTCAATGTCACACTGCTGGGGTGGCTCTCCAGATCCTACTGCGAATGCTGATCACAGGGTTCGGGAAATCGGTAGTAACACGAACCGTCTGATCGACAACTTAGAAAATGCAGAACGGTATTCAGGCATGTGTCGCCAAAGCAGCATTCCAGTCGCCATTAGGAAACTATCCTGATTTTTGGGAGTACCAGACATGAACGAGCACAAGCCCTTTCGGTTTTCATTGCAAAGCTTTAACACGGATTCACCTGCCAACTGGCGCAACCTGATCGCAAAAACGGAAGACCTTGGCTACTCCACCTTTTTCCTGGCCGACCATTTTCTTAGCGCAGGCCCTGCGCTAGACAGCACGTACCACCCTCCACAGATGCTGGCACCAGTGCCTGCTATCGCAATGGCGTTAGAACAAACCAGTACACTGCGTGTAGGGTGCCGTGTCTTTTGCAATGACTACCGCCACCCCATTATTCTCGCCAAAGAAGCCGCTACTATGGACTACCTGTCTGAAGGGCGATTGGAGTTCGGTCTTGGCGCGGGCTGGATAAAAAACGAATATGAGGCGGTTAATCTTCCGTTTGATGAATTCCCACAGCGCTTTGAGCGCTTCGCCGAATTTGTCCATGCCTATAAGGCATTCATGTCGAGTGAGCCACTGAATATCGCCGGGGACTTTATCAAATGGTCGGGGTTTTCCGGGACACCGACACCCGTACAAACACCCTACCCGCCATTAATGATCGGCGGTGGCAGCAAAAAAATTCTACACTTTGCGGGACAGGAAGCTGACATTATAAGTCTTAACTTTAATAACCGTGCTGGAATGCTCGGCCCCGATGGAATGGCATCAGGACTCGCCACGGCCACGGCAAAGAAAATCGACTGGATAAAAAGTGGCGCCGGAGCACGTTTTAAAGACATAGAACTGGAGATCGGCGCCTACAACACTATTATCACCGATCACCCACAACCTACTGCAGATGCCATCGGCGATGCTTTGGGGATGTCCGGTGACGATATCCTCCATCATCCACACTGCCTCATTGGTAGCGTCGACTTCATTTGTGAAGAGTTACAGCGCCGTCGAGAACTCTACGGTATCTCTTATATTGCGGTAGTCGATGACGGAACAAACAATATCGTAGACATCTTCGCACCGGTTGTTGCGCGTCTCGCAGGCAAGTAAACTGCGGCAATCTTTCATTTAGGAGTAATTCGACCCAATGCTAACACTGACCGATCCGTCCCTACTGCGCTCTCAATTGCACATCAATGGTAACTGGGTGGACGCAGACAGCGGTGCCACTATCGGGGTATTGAATCCTGCTACCCATGAGGAAATCATCGCAATCTCCAATGCCGGTGCCGCTGAAACGCGATGCGCCATTGAGGCAGCAGAGATAGCTTTCGCCCGCTGGCGCCAAGTCGTCGCAAAAGAACGTTCCGCTATTCTTAAACGTTGGTTCTCTTTGATCATGGCGAACCAGGAGGACCTTGCTCAACTCATGACCGCTGAACAGGGTAAGCCATTGGCTGAGTCACGTGGCGAAGTGGCCTATGGTGCGGCTTTTGTTGAGTGGTTCGCTGAGGAAGGACGTCGAATATACGGCGACACCATCAGTGCCAATAATCCTAATCAGCGCATTGTCACGCTGAAGCAACCGGTGGGTGTGGTTGCTGCGATCACGCCCTGGAACTTTCCCATCGCCATGATCACCCGTAAGGTTGCTCCTGCACTCGCCGCCGGTTGTACCATTGTATTAAAACCTGCCGCCGAAACACCACTTTGCGCACTGGCTCTGGCTGAACTGGGCCACCGAGCAGGCATTCCCGCAGGAGTATTTAGTGTCATCACCGGCAGTGACGCCAGAGCAATCGGTGGTGAGATGACCAGCAATAAGACTGTACGCAAACTGACCTTCACAGGTTCCACTGCAGTCGGAAAATTACTGATGGAGCAGTGCGCTGGAACGGTCAAAAAAACCTCGATGGAACTCGGCGGGAATGCGCCGTTTATCGTGTTCGATGATGCAGATCTGGATCAGGCCGTCATTGGTGCCATGGCATCCAAGTACCGCAACGCAGGGCAGACGTGTGTGTGTGCCAATCGCATACTGGTGCAGGAATCAGTGTTCGACGCTTTTACGGAAAAACTGATGACGGCCGTAAAAGGACTGAAAATGGGTAACGGCGTAGAGGAAGGGGTAACGATTGGCCCGTTGATCAGCAACGCGGCGTTTGATAAGGTCAGCGCCATCGTGCATGACGCAACGAAAAAAGGTGCAAAAGTCCTCATCGGTGGCAAGGGCAGCGAGGCGTCGGGGGACAACTTTTATGAGCCCACTGTGCTTGTGGATGTCGACGATACAATGGATGTCTACAACAAAGAAATATTTGGCCCTGTAGCCCCGTTGTTCAAATTTAAGACTGAAGAAGACGCCATCCGCATCGGCAATGACACCCCATTCGGCCTTGCCGCCTACTTTTACTCGCGAGACATAGGGCGTATTTGGCGCGTCGCGGAAGGTCTAGACTACGGTATTGTCGGTATCAATGAAGGCGTTATTTCTACAGAGGTTGCACCATTCGGCGGAATGAAGGAGTCGGGTATCGGCCGCGAAGGTTCCAAGTATGGTATTGATGACTATCTAGAAATTAAATACCTGTGCATGGGCGGGGTCGGCAACTAAGACCGATGCTACTGCGACAGATGATCAGCGCGGCATGGTCATATCGTCTATAATAGCGCGTGCGTCGCCCTGATTTAGTCAGACGCGTTTTTTACTCATTCACTCGAGGCCAGAAAATCAATGCCTAGCAAAAAGGAAGTCGCAGCCAAGGACAGAGCTGCAGGACGATCCGGTGAAGACATAAGCTGGCAGGCGCAAAAAAGCGCCATGACCCGCGAACGCATACTTGAAGCCTCTATTAATTGCTTTGTAGAACTGGGTTACACCAATGTCACCACGGCGAAAGTCGCAAGCTTAGCTAACGTTTCCCGCGGCGCAATGTTGCACCACTTCCCATCGAAAACTGAGCTCATTGGCGCCGCTGTCGAGTATCTGCACGACAAGCTATTAGAAGATTACTCCTATCGAGTAGCCAGCATTCCTGCTTCCCTCAGTGGGAAAAAACGCCGTCGCGCCGGTATTGACGCCTATTGGGATCACCTCACTGGTGACTTGTTCGTGGTTTACCACGAATTGTGTGTCGCCAGCAGGACTGATCCGGAGCTAAAATTCATATTGGAAAGCTCCCAACTGGCATTTGAGAAACACGTACGTGACTCCAATGCCACGTTATTTTCTGAGTGGAACGATCGCGGAGATCGGTTCTTGCTGGCCATGGATGTCACTAAATGCATGATGGAGGGTATGGCCGCCGGACAGCTAATGACCAACCGAGACGAACGCGTGAAGCGACTACTTAACTACCTCGCCGATCGGCTAGAGGAGATTTTTCAAGAAGGAGAAGGCTCTGCTATCGGGCGACACTCCACCAACAAATAGAGCTCTTCATCGTTAGTGGCGTATGGTCATTGCGCAAAAAGGCATTAAGCCGTGCGCGCTGCGGCTAGATCAGTAAATTTTTGCAAATACCAAGCCTCGTCCCCGTAAAGCTTGGCTAACACCATCAAGCGTTTATAGTGGTGGCTTACACTTAGCTCATCCGTCATACCAATACCACCGTGCAATTGCACCGCTTCGTGTGCCACAAACCTCCCCGCTTCAGATACTTTTACTTTCAGCGCCGCACACGCGCTCGCTGACTCCAGGCTATTCTGGTCCAACTGAATCGCCGCGTTTAGCAATAGTGACCGGGTCTCCTCTACTTTCATATACATATCAGCCATGCGGTGCTGTAGCACCTGAAACTTACTGATAGGCTGACCAAACTGCTGACGCGTTTTGGTGTACTCCACGGTAGCATCCAGCAGCGCCTGCATCGCACCTAGTGCCTCCCCACCCAGCGCCACAATAGTCGTGTCGATGACGGTCAACATCAGGGCATGCCCCTCATCAACGTCACCCAGCACGCGATCAGCACCGAGCAGAACACCGTCCAGTTGGATATGTGCACCACGACTTCCGTCTACGGCAAAAAAACCGTCACAGCTAACGCCCTCGGACTCAACATCAACAATAAACAGAGTAATACCCATGAGGTCACCGACAGAACCGCTAGTGCGCGCCGATACCACAAGGTGATCAGCACAGTGTGCGTTCAACACAGTAAATTTAGAGCCGTTTAACACATAGCCCTTGTCCTGACTCAGGGCAGTGGTGTGCACTTGCGCTAGATCGTAGCCGCTGTTCTGCTCAGCGAAGGCAAATGCCCACTGGGCACGGCCCTCAATAATCGCGGGAATATACTGTTGCCGTTGTTGTTCACTACCACCGCGTTGTAAAAATCCACCGCAGGTGACAACCGTAGTCAGGAACGGCTCGCGCACTAAACCCTTTCCGAAAGCTTCTGCAACCACCATCATGTCGGTTGCACCTCCCGCAAAGCCGCCCAGCTCTTCGCTGAACGGAACAGACAACCAGCCCAATTGCGCAAACTGTTGCCATGTGCTCTCATCAAACCCTAACTCTGTCAACGTCATAGCGCGATGACGTGCAACACTGCAATGCTGACGCACGTACTTCTCTACACTGTCGCGCAGTAATATCTGTTCTTCGTTAAGGGAGAAATCCACGATGAGACCCGTCGTTGATAATGCAATACGCTATTTATAATGCGGCAGCAGCGCGTGCCATGCTAACAAAGCGTCCAGCATGAAACAATCAGTCCCTACTGTTTTATTCTTATTGAATTTGACCTAGACTCAGTGATGGACAATGATCCCTCGCACCACTGACTCTGCAGGAAGACCTATGCCAACATTGAACCTGTGCGCCGACGAAGTACTGACCACTACGCGAGCCGTACGCAAACGTCTCGACTTTGATCGGCCGGTTGAAATGTCTGTACTGCGCGAATGCCTCGATATTGCGCTGCAGGCTCCTTCAGGCTCCAACTCTCAGGGGTGGCACTTTGTCATCGTCACGGACGCAGCCAAGAAAGCCGCCATTGCCGAACTCTACCTCAAAGCCTTCGACGACTACGAAGCGGGGCCTGCCCAGCCAACAAAACAACATCTGGATGACCCTTCGATGGCACCGACCCAGGAGCGGGTGCTTAGTTCTGCACGGTATCTTGCGGACAATATGGCGCAAGTCCCCGCCATGTTGATTCCCTGCTGCGCAGGACGCACAGATACCCCCGGCCTGCCACAGGGTGTCCTTGCCAGCATCTATGGCTCTATCCTTCCGGCGGTATGGAGCTTCATGCTCGCCGCAAGAGAGCGTGGTCTTGGCACATGCTGGACCACTCTTCATCTGGGTTACGAACAGGAAGTGGCCCGCCTTCTCAACATTCCCGACGACTTCACTCAAGTCGCCCTCATCCCGATTGCGTATACCCGAGGTACCGATTTTAAAACCGCACCGCGCAAAGATCTGGACAACGTTCTCCATACCAATGGCTGGTAGCTCATAACCGTCGGCATCGACAACGATAAATCCGGGCATCGCAGGCCTTGAGTCAGACTAAACATACTCACCGCCATTCAATAACCGACCTAATCTAAGCTAGACCAATTTAACCAGAGGCATAACCCATGACATTGTGTAACGCAGGAAGCTTGCTTGCGATCCTAACGGTACTTTTCGCCTCCTCGCTTTCCCACGGTGAATCGCCCTCTCCCGCTGCCCAGAGCCTGATTGAAGAACTTAACCTTACCGAGTCCACCCAGCCCATCGCCAAACAGGCTGGTTGGAACCCGAAGCGAGTAGTGGTAATGCTGATCCCCGCTTTAATGAACACCTCTGACAATTTTGAGACAGAATTACAAAAAGCAGCAGGCGATGTGGAGCTAGTTTTTGACCGCACAGGCAGCTTTGTACCTGCGCCGGAATTACTGGTCGGTAGCGATGGCGTGATCGGTTTCTGTACGCCTCCTATGCTGAAAAACGCTGATGCGCGCTTGCTCTGGGTGCATAATTATAGTGTGGGCATGGAATACTGCGTAGGGGCAAGCGAGACGCAACTTGAGAACATCGTATTTACCAACAACAAGCGTTTATCCGGACCAGCCATCGCTGAACATACTATTGCGATGCTAATGGCTCTGACGCACAACCTCCCCGCTTATCAAAGGGCGCAGGATGAAGGGAAATGGCAGCGCGAGCTTGCCGCTGGTGTCACCTTCGGCGAACTAAAAAACAAGACACTGTTGGTGGTTGGACTCGGCGGCATCGGCACCGAGATCGCGTGGCGCGCTCATGGCCTAGGCATGCGCGTGATAGCGATACGCAGGTCATCTCGCGAGGGGCCTGATCATGTGGACTACGTCGGTTTAAGTGGTGAGCTCCACAGCATGGCGGGAACGGCTGACGTGATTGTCAACGCTCTGCCTATCACCGCTGAAACGACTGGCGTTTTCAACAAGGCATTCTTTGATGCCGTAAAACCTGGAGCAATCTTTCTGTCGGTCGGACGCGGTAAAAATACCGTGACCAGCGACCTTATTTTCGCTCTGGAATCAGGCAAACTATTTGGCGCAGGACTAGATGTCACCGACCCTGAACCGCTACCCAGGAATAGTCCGCTTTGGCATTTACCGAATGTGATTATCACTCCCCATGTCTCTGCTACCGGCGCCGATGCTAACCAGCGACAAAGAATAATCGCCGTCGAAAATCTACGGCGTTATGTTAACGGGGAGCCCATGCTAAACGTTGTTGATATGTCTAGAGGTTATTAATGGAAGGGTGCATCTCAACGTAAACACTCACCCTAGTCAGCAGATTTCTAGGTGCTGTGAAATCACACCGGCGCGCTCAACAGCAATGCTACCGGCATGCGAGCCAAGCGTCTTTTCAGTCTCCTGGGCGCCAGGAGCCATGAAAGCCTGCCGGCACGCTATGGGACAGATGAACTTTTGCCACCGGTCCGTCAGACAGTTTGAGCGCATTAAAGATATACAGGCTGCTCGTTCTGGTTTCGAAGCTGGTGACTACGGCCAACACATAGCCTTCACCTTCGGCGGCACCCTCGTAAGCGGGCACAAAGATCGCCTCTGATGTCATCGCTTGTCCACAAGAGTAACGATCTACGGTGCCCGTCTGATGATCAAAGTGGCCAATAGTATTGTAGGAGTTACCACTGTCTTCCAGCGTACTCTTCAGTTCACCATCAGGCGAGGTATACCAGCCATGACGATAGGCTTTGCCCGCATAGCGGGGATCACACTGTGGAAACTCCGATTCGAAATCGTCAAGGCGTGCGAAAGTGGCACGTGGATTCTGCGCATTCATGTCCAGAGTCCATCGCGTTAGATGAGGCTCGGACTTAGCAGTAGACTTTCCATCTGGCGTGGAGAACAAAGGCGCCGCCTCAAACTGACTACAGTCGACAGTGATCACACCGTCCTTGTCAAACCCGTTCATAAAGTGAAAGGTGAAGCTCAGGTCCATTTCCACCCAGCGGATATCCTCAGTCTTGCCGCCGTGGCGCGGCAGAACACCAAGGTGAACGCCTTTCTCGGGCTCCCACGCAAAAGGAGGGCCGCCTTCCATTGCCCTTTCGAGGCTTCCCGTAATAGGCATAATGGGGATAATGATGTAATTTTCCGTGACCATGAAATCATGCACCATGGCTGAATACGGCGTCGGGATGAGTATACTTTCCGTCAAAATTCCCTCGGCATTGACTTTGTGCACCATGACATCCGCTGCGAATGGCCCGGTTGCCATGTAAGCGAAAAACACCATTTCACCGGTGTCAGGATCAATTTTAGGGTGGGCCGTCATCGCCGTATTCAGTTTGCCTCTAAAATTCCAGCTACCCAAAGACTCGAGCGTTTCGGGTTCTAGCTCGTAAGGTGGGTGACCCTCTTCCATCACCAGCAAGCGCCCTCCGTGCCAAACGGTGGACGTGTTGGCAGTACCGTCTTTATCGGTAAACACAAAGTCGCTGTAGTCCGGATCACAATCAAAAGGGTTCATCGGGTTAATCAACGCTCGAGCTTCCCTGTCTTCATGTTTCCATTTTGCAGTGCGTACCCAGCGATTGTTGTAATCGACCTTACCACCCTTAATATGGAAGGCATGCACCATGCCATCTCCCATAAAGAGATGGTAATCGCCGCGAGGCTTAAAACGTTGGTTAGGGCCAGCGCGATAGAGGGAGCCGGACAAATCAGCAGGGATTTCACCTTCTACCACGAGATCATGCGCATCGCATTCCATCTGGATCGGGCCATAGGGAAATTTAAGAAACGGGTTAGTTGCAGGCATGGGAGCGGCCATTGGAATCCTCATTTTTAAATTTGTTATTACGAGGCCTTACCGTAGCCCTAAAATTATAAACAGTCAATATTGTTTGTTTTTAATCTGATGATTTGTTAGGCTCATCATTCAGCTGTTATCGCCTGCTTGACAGGTGGCGCGCTCACCGAAGCTGCTCACTAAGGCCTCTCTGGGGCGCATAAAAATAAGATTCGACTGGTGACTTATGACTAATCGTCAATGTATTTGCGGTCTTTTGCTGCTGCCCCCGCTATTGCTCATGGGTGTTTACGTGAACGCAGAGGTAGAAGCCAACGGACCCGACCCTCTCGCGCTTGAAGAAGTTATTGTAACGGCAAATCGTCGACAACAGAGCATACAAGAGGTGCCCATGTCGGTGACGGCGTTTACCGGACAGTTTTTCAAAGACTCCGGCGTGACTAACCTTGCTGGACTAGAGCAATACACGCCCAGCCTCAAGATAACCGAAGGGACAGACTCAAACTCCACATCTATTAGGATTCGAGGCATCGGTTCAGTCGGCACCAATGTCGGAATTGACCCCAGCGTTGGGCTATTTATCGATGGCGTTTATCAGGGCCGGGCTGGCATGAGCATAGGAGACCTTATCGATATAGAACGCGTGGAGATTCTACGTGGGCCACAGGGCACGCTGTATGGAAAAAATACCGCGGCAGGCGCTATAAGCATTATCACCAAGGCACCCTCTCCCGACGCATTGGAGTCCGAGGTCGAATTAACGTATAACACGGATCAGCGCGCCGAAGTCCACGCCATGGTCAACGTCCCCTTTGGTGATACAGGCAACGCTATGCGCCTGACAGGCTTTGCCGTCAATGGCGACCATCTTTACGAAAGTACTTATACCGGACAGGGCCTGAACGACGCAAACAAGTGGGGACTCAAAGCACGCACGCTGTTCGACACAGGCGCAGAATCAGAGGGAGAAGGCTTTGGTGAGTTTTTGTTTACCTTTGACTATATGAAGGAAGACACTAATTGCTGTGGCCTTGCAGTGATAGACTACGAAGGCCTTTCTACGCTTAACGCACCCAGCACCAATACCCCTTCGGCACAACTGTCCGAAGCGCTAGGCCTCAACGCGCAGGGAAACCCCATTCTGCAATGGATCTCCTTTGAAGAGTCGGAGGGCTTCTCGCCACCAAAGGCAGATCCCTTTAGCGACGATTACTGGATCAATACAGAAATCTACAACAAAGTCATAGTGGGAGGCGCGGCGCTGGAGTGGAACAAGGAACTTTCCAGTGAAGATACCTTAACTTTTATCAACGCTTGGCGGCATTACGAATCCGACAGCGCCTATGACGGTGACTTCACCGCGTATGAGGCCGTGGAAGGCTCAACCGATATTAATTTTAATCAGTATTCATCCGAGTTCCGGGTGACCTCGCCGGGTGGCGAAACGATCGACTATCAGGCAGGGCTTTATGCCTTTTACTCAGAGATGGATTCGGTCGGCACCTTCACCCAGTCGGTTGCCCTCGTGAGTAACATCGGCATCGTTGCACTCTTCCCTGAAGGCACACTCAATACCGACGACAACAACTACAAAACGACCAGCTACGCTGCATTCGGCCAGGCAGTCTGGAACATCACGGACGCATTCAGTACCACACTCGGCCTGCGTTATACCTATGAACGTAAAGACCGTAAAGGCTCACAGATCACTTCGCCAGAATCCATCCTTGACATCCCACCTGTCGCGGGGCCTGACGTGTACTCCGATGACAGTCGCAATGACGACAATATATCGCCTACCGTGATAGCGCGCTATTTCGTCACGCCTGAGATCATGACCTACGCCAGTATCAGCAGGGGTTTCAAATCTGGGGGGTTTAACCAGCGCCGGGAATTAGAGGGAAAAAATGGCGAATTCAATGAAGAGACGGCGACCAACTATGAGATCGGCTGGAAAGGTTCCGCCCAAGACAGGCGTCTGCAGCTGAACGGCACGTTCTACTATATCAGTTACGATGACTTCCAAGCACAGGCCTTCGACGGCTCCAGCATTACTGTGACCAACGCAGGCTCAATGGAAAGTTATGGTATGGAGCTGGACCTGGTCTATGTCCCTGCAGCCGATGTCGTGGTTGGCTCAGCAGTAGGCTATAACAAGGCAGAGTATAAAGACTTCGACAATGGACAATGCACCGTCGCGCAAGCATTCAATGAATATTATGTCGTCGATGGCGCACAGATGGGAGCACCGGGAATTTCATCCCGGTGTCTTCAAGACCTTGCCGGAGAAGCACTGGATAACGTACCCGAATGGACTGTGAGTTCTTACGTCCAATATGACCACGACCTGGGGGCCGAACTGGTCGGCACTGCTCGCTTAGAATACAACTATACTTCCAGTTTTTATCTTGACCAGGATCTTGATGCAAACCTCAAGAATGATGCCGTCAGCTTGGTCAATCTACGCTTCACACTGTCGAATGCTAAACAAACCTGGAACGCAGCAATTTGGGGGCGTAATCTGTTGGATGAAGATTATTATGCTTTCGGCTTAGACATTCCAGTGCTTGGCGGCTACGCCGGTGTCACTGCACCCGGTGCCATTTACGGTGTCACTGTACGCTTTATGTATTAGTGCGGTGACTGAACAGGCTCAAAATCTTTCTACCTAACTGAGGGTAGGCGAACGCGAAGCTTGTCAACAAGGAGATAAAACCGAATGGCTGATGACAACCTAATCTCCACCGATAGCGGCTCAGGCCGCGTTTCGGCTGCACAGAAAATAGGCTTCTATTATAACTGGGGCCCACAGGCTTGGATCGACATGTGGATGTCGAACTCTATGCTCGTGAAGAAGGCCATGCCGATTATCAGCCATACCTTTGTACCGATTTTGCGCCTGTCTGGCGACAAGGACCAAGTAGACCGCGATTATGCGCAGATCAAGTCACGCAGAGAAATTATTCATCGCTTCGACTCCCCGCGAGAAAAATGGCGCAAGCGCTACGGTAACTTTGTGCGCGAAGTAGAGTGGGCATTGCTAGAACTGCGTAAACACTACAGCCAGAAACAATATAAAGAAATTGTTATTGGTACGTCGGTTGCCCTATCGCACGAGACCTCGAGCGACTTCCTCAAAATGATGAACAGCATGTCGGATAAGAACAAAAACAAGAAGACTAAACTATCGAAAGACGGCAGTCCCACCAAGCCTAGCCGTTGGAGCACCTTCCTGTTTGAAACCTTTAATCCGGCGCACTGGTTGACAGGTCCAGCAACAATCACTGAATTCGATCCGGCTAACGGCCTTACGGTAATGGAAATTCCCGATTGCGGCTGGCATACCTGCGGCCCCCAAGATCGCCTACCAAACGCAAACGCACTTCCTGAAGAGGGCTGCCTTAATATCTGTAAAGGCCCATTTGAGGCACTGTTCAACGGCGCCAGTGGCGGCCTGAAAATGGAATTCGACCCGCACTTACCCGAGACGTCCTGTACCGTCAGAATGAGCTGGCAGACTAACTAGCGGGAAAGGAGTGTCTCAATGAACCTGGTGGAGATATTCTTCGCACGCAAACGCCTGTGGCAAGCTGGGCGGGACATTGAAATATTGCGCACCGAACGCGATAGACTACAGCAACAAAATAATAGCATGCGCGAAGGTATGCGACGCTGTGTGACCTGCGAATACCGTATCGATTACACACAACGCCACGATGACAGTATCGGTGCAACCACACAGCACTTCCCTGCCCCGCTAGACAATGAACAGTAACACCATCCAATCCACTAACATTTGAGAGGAATTTCATGTCCGTTATCCTAGTGACAGGAAGTAGCACCGGCATTGGTCAAGAAACTGCTTTGCATATGGCGCGCAAAGGCCACGATGTCTACGCCGCGGTCCGCAGTCCTGAGACTGCCACTGAATTAAAAGCGTTGATAGCCGCACAAAGCCTACCAGTGAGCGTCATCAAGCTGGACCTTGTTGACCCCGACTCTATTGTGACCGCCGTGGCAGAGATTATGGCTCGCAGTGGCCGACTCGACGCGCTGGTCAACAACGCCGGCATTGGCGGCGGCCGCGCCGTGGAAGAGACACCCATGGACGAAGTACGCGAGATTTTCGAGACCAACTACTTCGGCAACGTTAATGTATTGCGGGCTGTCACGCCCATCATGCGTCAGCAGCAATCGGGCAGGATTGTCACCGTCGGCTCACTTGCCGGTCGTGTTGTCATGGGCTGCCATGCTCACTATTCTGCGTCCAAGTGGGCGATGGAAGGCCTCAGCGAGGCATTGGCGCAGGAAATGGCCGAATTCAATGTAACGGTGGCGATCATCGAGCCAGGCTGTGTCCTAACACCCATCTGGGGCAAGGGATCACTGCCGACAGAACCTTCACCCTACCTCAAATCTCTACAGCGGCTGGGACGCTTTTTTGAATTCGGTTTGCGTCGCCCTGCGATGCCCACTGACGTAGCCAGTGCGATCGCCCACGCTATTGAATCGGATAAACCGCATTTTCGCTATCCGGTTGGACCGGACGCGGTAGAAAGTGTCGCTGCTCGCGCCAAGGTATCCGATGATGATTGGATAGAGGCCAACTGTTTGCAGGGCGAGGCCTTCAGTGATCGGTGGCTGGAGTTGGTCGGCGTGGATTATTATCGAGACTAGCGCCTTCTGCGCGAATGACGTCTCGTCGTGGCCGACGGTGGTCCTGCTTTATCTGCGTCCGCGACACCATTGAGCCACAATGCTACATTCTAGCCAAAACCTTGCATTGGTGACTGGGCGTGCGCAATGCCTCAAAGGCATTAGGCAAGTCATCCAAAGACACGATGTCCGTGACCATGGGTGAAACGTCAATGCGTCGTTCTCCGAGCATCGCCACACACGTATCAAAATCATCACGCGTGTAGGCGATGGCAAACTGTATGCGCAGTTCCTTCACCAAGCCAAAAAAAGGAATAATGGCATCTGGCTGCTCACACACGCCCACCGGAATAATCTTACCGTGATGGGGTGCCATCTCAATGCACTGTTGCAATAACCCCGGAGCACCCACACATTCAAAAATAACATCTGGTGCGCCACCCGCTGCATCCGAGAATTGTTGCAACAGGCCCTCAGCTCCGCTCTCTAGATCAGGGTGAATCACTGCCGTAGCGCCCATTGTCTTCGCCAACGCAGCGCGCGTTTTTGCGACTTCGCTGACGATCACTTCCCTTGCGCCGACGAAACGGCACCACAACGCCACTGCCAGGCCGATGGGTCCGGCGCCGATAACCATCACCCGACTACCCGCCTTAACATTGGCTATCCGCACGGCGTGAATCCCTACCGCCAGCGGTTCGACCAACGCTGCGCTCTGCAAGTCCAGATCATCTGGCAGTAAAATCGTTTCACGCGAACCCGTGGTGACAAACTCGGCAAAGCCTCCCGGATCATCGACTCCTGATACTTTTTTATTGGCACATTCGAAGAAATGTCCAGCAGCACAGGGCAGGCAGCGCCCACAGCCAATAAAGGGCATCGCGCAAATACGGTCCCCCACCTTCCAGTTGCCGTCTGCTCCTTTGCCCACCTCCGCAATCTCGCCGACATATTCGTGACCCAAAATCTGGCCACAGCAGGCGGTCGTCAAGCCCTCACGAGTGGCGTGTAAATCAGTGCCACAGATACCACAGAAACTGACCTTCATCACCAGTTCGCCAGGCTCCGGCACCGGGTCAGCTACTGACTCCAGTGATAGGGGCTGCCCGACTTCCTTGAACACTGCCGCTTTCATACGCTATCTCTTTTGTTGTGGGTTACAGGTGATGTATATGGCTGAACCTAGAGTGCTATTTTTCTGACGGGTGCACACTGGCGGCAACACTAGGGCGCTCTTTAACACGCTTGAACCACGCCTGAAGATTAGGCAATGAATCAGGAATTCCTTGGCCAATGACGGCACCGAAGTCTGCAAAAGCAAACAGCTGTATATCGGCTAAGGTAAATCGGTCGCCGCATACGAACGTCTTGTCCAGCATTTGTGGCTCCAGCCAGGCCCATGAATCCTGTACGGTAGCTTTCAGATCATCTGCCGCATGGGGGATGACTCGGTATCGATCTTTAAAGAGCCCTATCGCTTCTGCGCTGCGAAACGCCAGCGTCATAGGCTCAAGGATGCGGGTGTCAAAGCGACGATTCCACATACGCGTTTCTGCGCGCTCTTCCGGCGTACTGCCGATCAGCGAGGGGCCATCAGTCACTTCATCGAGGTAACTGCATATCACCGTCACTTCCGCTACCACACTACCGTCATCAAGCTGCAAACAGGGTGACTGGGCTGACGGATTGAGTTTTCTGAAATCATCGCCAAGATTTTCTCCGGCCATGATGTCCACCTCCTGCACCGGCAATTCTATCCCACGCTCAGAGATAAACATGGCCACGACGCGCGGATTGGGACCTATAGAGGTATACAGTTTCATTGTTTTCTCCTGATGATATAGGGATGGATTTGGTCGCCAACGGGTTGATCCGTCAGTGACAAAAATAAGTACATTAAAAGGGTCTTTTGACTACCTTGACACCTACATTATCGGATACAAAATAAACAGTCAAATCTGATTGTTTTTTATAAATAGGTTTGATAACGTGCCCTTTGAACACTCGTTGCCGATCAGGGACCCTGCCTACTAAAGGGGCCTTCCCTGCGCCTCTACCGAATAAACAAAACTACAGCAATCACTTCAGGAGACACATATGGATCTCGGATTATCTGGAAAGAAAGCCGTCATCACGGGTTCAACCCGAGGCATTGGTCGTGCGATCGCCAATCTGCTTGCCGATGAAGGTGTTGACCTAGCAATCTGCGCACGCCAGCAAGCTGACGTTGATACGGCTATCGCGGAGCTCCGCGCAAAAGGCGTCAAAGTCGTAGGCTCCGCTGTTGATGTGGCTGACGGCGACGCGTATAAGGCCTGGATTGCAGAAATGGGCGCTCAGTTGGGGGGCATTGATATCTTTGTACCCAATGTCAGCGCAGGCGGCGGCAATATGAGCGAAGAAGGCTGGCAAAACAACTTCAACGTCGACCTGCTCGGCACAACTCGCGGCGTCGAAGCGGCCATGCCGTTTCTCGAGAAATCTTCTGCTGCAGCCATCGTTGTTATTTCCAGCACCGCGGGTGTGGAAACGTTTATGGGGCCGCAACCCTACAACGCGATTAAGGGCGCACTGATTATCCACGCCAAACAGTTAAGCCAGGCTCTGGCGCCTGCAGGAATTCGTGTCAACTGCGTCTCGCCTGGCCCGATCTATATAGAAGGCGGCGCATGGGAATTTATCAAGCATAATATGGCCGAGCTCTACGACAGCACACTGGCGCAAATTCCCCAGGGCCGCATGGGCTCTGCAAAGGAAATAGCCAACGCCGTGGCCTTTTTGAGCAGTCCAGCCGCTAGCCTAATCACCGGTGTAAACTTGGTAGCGGACGGCGGCTTCACTAAGCGCGTACAATTATAAAATGAGCAAAAGCGATCGTATTGACGTTTACCTTGTTGCAGGCGGGAAGTATCACAACATCGACCATGCAAGGCTCGAACTACTGAAGTTGCTTGCAGAGCAACCTCGCATCAAGGTTCTGGTGGGATCTGACTTTAGCGACATCGAGGCCATCTGCGCCAGTGATGTCCTGATCACTTACACCTGCGACATCATTCCCACGCAAGACGAAACACGCCGCCTCACAGATTATGTCAACACCGGTAAAAAATGGTTCGCTCTACACGGCACAAACTCTATTCTGCAATTTTTAGAGCCTGCTGCTGACGGTACGCCTCGCGTGGACTGCCCGGAAGACAACATGCCCTTTATGGAAGTACTGGGCAGCCAATTCATGGCGCACCCCCCCATTCATCAGTACGACGTCCATGTCACCGAGCCAGATCATCCACTGGTAAAAGACATTCCCAGCTTCACAGTGGACGATGAACTCTACCTGTGCAAATTTCACGGCGAGCACCAGACACTGCTCCATGCGCACTGGTCAGACCCTGTCGAAAACTTTATTCGGGATGACTGGATGAAAGACACCAATGTACAGCCTGTTTTGTACATCCACCCCTATGGAACTGGCCAGGTTCTGTATTTAACGTTAGGACACTGCCGTGGAAAATACGACATGCAACCGTATATCGAGGAGTACCCAGCGGCTGAAGAAGGCGCTTGGAAAACGCAGGAATTCTATACCCTGTTACGCCGCGGCATTCTGTGGGCGATGGACCCCCTGCAGTAGTCCACACGGATTGAAACTATGAACCTAAACTTTAACGACGAAGAACGGCAATTCCAGCATGAGGTTCGCCAGTTTCTCGCAGAAAAATTGCCAACGAATATTATCGAAGGCACCGCCAATAATGGCAGCGTGTTTGTCGAAAAAGATATCGCACTTCAGTGGCAGGATATTTTGGTGGAAAAAGGCTGGGCCGTTCCGCAATGGCCAGTAGAACACGGAGGCACTGACTGGACACCCACCCAGAAGTATATATTCAGCAAAGAATGCTACCACGCCGGCGCACCCATGCTCATACCACTGGGACTTCTAATGCTTGCGCCGGTTATCATGGCGTTCGGAACAGATAAACAAAAAGCAGAGTATCTGCCGAAAATTCTGAACGGTGAACATTACTGGTGCCAGGGTTACTCAGAGCCTGGCTCTGGCTCTGACCTTGCGAGTCTAAAACTCAAAGCGGAACCCGACGGCGATCACTACATTATCAATGGCTCAAAAATCTGGACCACCCACGCCCATCTCGCCGACCATATATTCTGCCTAGTAAGAACAGATAATAGTGGCAAGCCTCAAGCTGGAATCAGCTTCCTGCTTATCGACATGGCCTCACCGGGTATTGTTGTTGAACCCATCATCACGATGGCGGGAGATCATGAGGTCAACCAGGTTTTCTTTAACAACGTGCGGGTGCCAATGGCGAACCGTATCGGCGCGGAAAATCAGGGCTGGAGCTATGCAAAATACCTGCTAGAGTTTGAACGCGGTGGCGGCTTTAACGCACACCGCATCCGACACGAACTCGACCACCTGTGCGACCTCCTTGAGGATGCAAAAATTTGTAATGCAGCGTTTGGCCAGGATGGATCCATGGCGCGTAACGTCGCGCGCCTCGAAATTGATCTCAAAGCACTGGAAATTACTGAATTGCGTATTCTTTCCGCGGTGAGCGGTGGAGGTAACCCAGGACCAGAATCCTCCATCATGAAGTTGTCAGCCACTCGACTGGAACAAGAAATTAACGAATTATCAGTCGATATCCTCGGCTATAGCGGCCTCATCATGAACCCGATAGCAGGCGGTAATCCAGTTAGAGCAGACTACGTCAGTTCGGTCGTACCGCGATACCTCAATAATCGCGCCGCATCAATTTTTGGCGGCTCACAAGAGATTCAACGCAACATCATCGCCAAAATGGTGCTAGGGCTGTAGCAGCACTGCGTAGTTACTCAGGAGAGTTTCAATGCAACGCCAGCAGCTGGTTGATGACATTAAAGTCCTGAGGGGTTTGGTGGCAGAAAAAACCACGATGCTAGCCGATAGCGTGATGGAAATTGACGTCGATGAGTACACCGACCCGAAACAGTTTGAGCGCGAAAAAATCGAGTTGTTTCGGCACTTCCCGCAGTTTTTTGGACCCAGCTGCGTAGCGCCTGATACCGGAGATTATTTCGCCTTCGACGATACCGGCATTCAAATTCTTATCGTACGGCAGCAGGACGGAGGCCTTAAAGCCTTCGTCAACATTTGCTCACACCGTGGGGCTCCATTGAACGGGTGCGCACATGGAAGAGCTAAAAACAATCGCCTATTTTCTTGCCCCTACCACGGCTGGACTTATGACTTGGAAGGCAAACTGGAGGGAGTACCGTTTGGCAATGAACGCTTTAAGGGCATCAACCGCGACACGCTAGACCTCAGGCCATTAGACGTTCAGGAGAAACACGGCATGATTTTTGTCATGCCTGACCCAGACAACACGTTTGACATTGATGAGGTATTGGGAGGTATCCAAAAGCGCTTATCGGGCTTTTGCTTTGAAGATCACTACTATTTCCAAATGATTAATGATGTTGCTGTCGCCGAAGACTACTCACTGGCCCCTTGCTTGTTCGGCGCCGCCGGTGACGAGGCTTTTGGTAACGTCTATTCTTCGGCTGACCAAAGGATAATGGAGCGCAGACCATAAAGACTTAGTGGGCACCCAGATGACTTAGTGTACGATAGACAAAATAGACACCACAAGTAAACATTCACTATGGATTATGGTAGCTACGAAGACGAACCGAACCAAAAAATTAACTGGCACATCATTCGGATAATTTGGCCCTATCTGATGGAATATCGCAACCGAGTGCTATTGGCCCTCGGCTGTTTAATTCTAGCCAAGCTCGGCAATGTAATTGGCCCGTTCATTCTCAAGTATATCGTTGACGCACTAGACTCTGAGAAAACTCAACTCGTTGCAGCGCCGATAGCGCTCGTATTAGCTTACGGCCTTGCTCGCTTTGCAAACGTACTATTTGGAGAGCTTCGAGATACTATTTTTGGGCACGTAACCGAACGAGCGATGCGGAAAATCGGTATCAAAGTGTTCAGGCACCTGCATAATCTCGATCTCGATTTCCACCTCAATCGACGCACCGGTGGCCTGTCGCGCGATATTGAACGCGGCACCACTGGTATCAGCTTTCTCATGCGCTTTTTCGTCTTCAATATTGTGCCGACCTTTATCGAGATTTTTATGGTTGTGGGCATCCTGCTCTACAACTATGGCTGGGGGTTTGCCCTGATCACGCTCACGGCAGTGGTCGCGTATGTGTGGTTTTCGGTAGCAGCAACAGAATGGCGAACCAAATTTGTGCGCGAAGCGAATATTGCTGACTCTGCTAGCAACAACCGCGCTGTCGACAGCCTGCTCAATTTCGAGACGGTAAAGTATTTCACCAACGAAGAATTTGAGGTACAGCGTTACGACTATGAACTCGCAAAATGGGAGTCCGCTCGGCGCAAAAATCGCTTGTCGCTATTCTCTCTTAATGGCGGTCAAGCGCTCATAATTGCCCTCGCTATGACAGCGATGATGTGGCTAGCCACCTCGCGCGTTGCTGCCGGCACTATGACACTGGGGGATTTTGTGCTGATTAACGCCTTTATGATACAGCTTTTCCTACCGCTTAATTTTCTCGGGTTCGTCTATCGAGAAATTAAGGGCTCGATGGCCAATATCGAAAAAATGTTGCAGCTGCTGGAGATCAAGACCACTGTCGACGACCCTCTCGAGGCAAAGGCTTTAGCGCCCGCGGCCTGGGACATTGCGTTTAATGATGTTTCGTTTTCCTACCGGCCTGACAGGAAAATCCTAAACAACGTGTCCTTCACTATCGGAGCGGGTCAAAAGGTCGCCGTAGTAGGGGCCAGTGGAGCAGGAAAGTCGACGTTGGTGAAGCTTTTGTTTCGCTTTTATAACCTTGACGAAGGCAGTATCACAATAGGCGGCAAGGATATTAGTCTCATCACCAAAAATTCGCTGCGCCAGGCTATCGGCATCGTACCGCAGGATACGGTGCTATTTAATGACAGCGTTTTCGAAAATGTGCGCTACGGCTGCCCCGATGCTAGCGACGCAGAGGTGTCCAATGCCATTTGCCTCGCACACCTCGAAGATTTCATCAGCCAGCTACCGGATGGGCACCAGACGAGAGTCGGGGAACGAGGCTTAAAGCTGTCAGGCGGAGAGAAACAGCGGGTAGCAATAGCGCGAACAATCCTCAAACGCTCGCCGGTGTTGGTCTTTGATGAAGCGACCTCATCACTCGACAGCAAGTCGGAGCAGGCTATTTTAACGGCATTACGGGAAGTCGCTGAAGGACATACAAGCTTGGTCATCGCACACCGACTATCTACCATTATTGACGCGGATAAAATCGTCGTATTGGACCATGGCCACATTGTGGAACAGGGTTCACATGCGGCACTACTCGAACAGCATGGTTACTATGCCGATTTGTGGTTTGCTCAGCAGCGAGAGCGGAGTCAGCAAGCAAGCGCCAGCTAGTGCCCTCCTACAAACGACCGTCGTCACGGGCCTCATCTAACACCTGTGCCGAGACTTGACAATGCAGTGCATAGGTTTGAACATTGCAACATGGTATGAACATAGACTCCCTCTAATGACTACTATTGTATGATACGGCTTAATATAGTCGCTTGGCATAATGGCGGCGGACTCACCCGTGATGTCGAGATCATCATGGCCGCCCTGCCAATAGATCGTTTCGAAGTGACGCTTAATGGCTCCCTTCATCATAAGGAAAAAATTCGACGTCATCGAATAGTTCATCGCGCTTACAGCTTTTGGCAGCGGTGGCGAGATCATAAAAGCCTCACAGCTGCCCCCTATGACATAAACCTGTTTCTTGAGGATATTAGCCCCCGTTTTTTTAGCTATGCCCGTATCAATACCTTCATTCCCAACCCAGAATGGTTTAGGAAATCTCAATGTCGGCACCTAAAAGGTATCGATAGTGTTTTTTGTAAAACTAAAAGTGGGCAGCGCATTTTTGAGACCTTGGGGCGCCCAACGCACTTTATCAGCTTCACCAGTGACGACAGGCGCAATACGGTGTCCTGCGAGGAACAACAGCTCAGATTCCTGCATGTAGCGGGCCGCAGCTGGCAAAAAGGCACCAAGCCTTTGACTGACTTGTGGCGACGGCACCCCGAGTGGCCCCTTTTAACCGTAGTGCAAAGCCCAAAAACCTACAGTCAATCATCGGTTAAGCCCGTTCATGCAGCCAACATAAAACATAGGCTTGAACGCCCAGATAATGACAGTTTACGGCAGCTTCAAAATAGCCATGCAGTTCACCTGTGCCCGTCTGAAGCTGAAGGTTTCGGTCACTGCATTGCCGAAGCCATGAGCTGCGGCGCTGTTACTCTCACTACGAATGCACCCCCAATGAACGAATTGATCACAGACGATCGAGGCGTTCTTGTCGCACATAGCAAGACACGCAAGCAGCGAGCCGGTACAAACTATTATGTAGACTCGGAAGACCTTGAGCGAAAGATCGAGCAGATTATTCAAATGGAACAACCGTCGCTGCAAGAACTCGGTAACAATGCCAGAGCCTGGTATGAGGAAAATGACCGTCTTTTTCGTAAACAGTTCGTCGAGGCACTTGAGGCGACGCTGCTAGACAGCGGATCAGTTACACGGTGACCCCGTCTTTATTCACCTTGACTGCGAAGGCTCCACACTGCAGCGCCCGGTTCCGCCAACGCTGCGTGCAGATACGGCAGGCAAACTTCTAACTGCTGCTGCAATGTCCAGGGTGGGTTGACAATAAACATACCACTTCCGCGCATGCCCTCGCCCATCATCGACTGCACTGGGAATTCAACCAGAAGCGACTTCACCGACATTTTCTCCAGTCTCTTAACAAAGGCCGACACATCATCACGATCCAGCAGCGGATACCATAGTGCATAAACGCCTGTCGCAAATTTTTGACGGCCGACCTCCAAGGCTGCGATCGCGGCGTCGTAATCGCTCTTTACCTCGTAAGGTGGATCGATCATGACGAGTGCGCGCTTTTCCAGAGGGGGGAGTATTGCCTTTAGTGCCGAAAATCCATCGGCCTGCTGGACTTTGATACGTCGGTCGCGTCCCGCCCAGGCGCCCAGCCTCGAGAGCTCGTCGGGATGTAACTCAAACACCTGCAGGCGATGAGTGGCGCCCAGAATCTTCGCTGCGATGGCCGGTGATCCGGGATAATGCAAAAGCTCGCTTGAGGCGTTAAAACCACGCACTATATTGACATAATGTTCCAATTGAGGAGGCAGGTCATCACGCCTCCACAGGCGAGCGATGCCTGATTTAAACTCTCGATTCTTGCTGGCAAAAGACCCCTTCAGAGCGTAACTACCCGGCCCCGCATGGGTATCAATATACCGTAAGGGCTTGCCTTCCTTTTGAACCAAATACTGCAATATCAACACCTCAACCAGGTGTTTCAGCACGTCGGCATGGTTACCCGCGTGAAATGCATGGCGATAGCTAAGCATCAATCAACATCCATTGTGGCAAAAGGACTAAGGCCGCAAATCGGACAAAGGGTCTAGAGCGCCGCACGTCTGGCTCACTGCTAAAGACCGCGCTTTCCGCGCGTGAAGCCTGCTAGACGCATTATTAGTCATCACGCTAAGAAGCCCTAATGACCGATTTTACGATGCCACTGACGCCAACGATAACCACCACACATTGATTCATAAACTGGCTCATACCTCGCTCCACTGTCTTTAAAATTTGTTTTATACTACTTGCCATATGCCAGACGGTTAATTCGATGGCAATAAGGGCAGCATGCTAGTGTGCCTGCCTAACGTTAACACTTTCATACTTTTTCGATAAGACCCGCTCAGATAAAAACAGACACTATCGCGCTGCGTGAAGACTAAGAGTCTGCAGAGTACGTCTCAAGCGATTCCACGGTTTAGATTAGAAGACATCCAGTAACAAGAGGAAGAAAAAATGACTCAGGAAGTCAACGCAAAAGTTCTTATCGATATTCCACTTTCAGCAGCCTGGGAAAAGCTCAAGGACCTATCGCTTGCACACAATTACGTCCCAGGCATCGTCAAAACCGACATCGTAAGCAAGCAGTTACAAGGTGTCGGCGCCAGTCGTTACGTGTATCGCAATAACAGTAGCTATATCCAAGAAACCGTGGAGGAGTGGCAGGATGGAGAAGGGTTTTTAATTCACCTACACAGGGGTGAAAAACCTGCCCCCCCTTTCAAAAATGCATGGTTTCGTTACGCGCTAAAAGAGTCCGGATCAGGACAAACCGAGCTTTCTACTTCACTCGTTTACGACATGCCGTGGGGCGCCCTAGGAGCCTGGCTGGGAGCGAAAATGGCAAACTTTGTGCAGTCGACCATTGCCGATGTGGCACTATCGATGAAACTGTATTACGAACGCGGAGAACCGACAACCCCTGCCGCCCTAAAGGCTTATAAAGCACAACATAAGAAAACTAAATAGGCCGCTAAGTTTCGCCTTCATTCTTTTACAAAAATCGCGTTTTTTGAGGGGAACACGATAGGCGTTTTACGCTTTTAAAAAAAGACACCGTCGTGAGGCAAGAGAGTGACGACTTAAGCCGTCACCGCATGTCGCAGCAATGCACCATAGCCATCACCCATAGCAAAAAGGTCCAGCCGATACCAAAGGCCATCAGCGTCGCCAACAACACCAGCTGCACCAGCAGCTGCTTTACGAAAGGCAGTGCCGATGCGCACTTGTCTTTGGACAACACACCCGCAGCACCGCCAAGGGTGTAGGCTATCAATTCAAAACCGGTTTGCCCGGTCAAGTCACGGATAACCTTGCGCTTGAAGCTTTCCCGCGACACCGGGTAGGCCTGATAATTTGAAAGATCCGGGTCGGATATAGTGCCGGGCTTTGCATGATGCTGTCTTTTAAGCGGGGCCAATGTGATGGCGCTGATGGCGCTGTTGAGTTTCCCCTACGCCTCCTCAAATAGCGATTAAGGATCAGCGCAACAGCTCTGGAGCAAGGTTCTCAAATTGGCGACGAATGCCCTCTCGCCAATCAACTTTGGTCTCGCCGATCAGTCCGTGCATTTTTTCTAGATCTATACACAAACTACCAAACGCTTTGGCATTGTCTTGAAAGTTCGGTTCAAACCCTGTCAGCTCAGTGATGTAGGCACACCACTGTTCGATACTCACCTTTTGCGAGCCGCCGAAGTTAACCGTCGTAGCCTCTGTCGTCGCCGCCCCGAGCAGGTAGGGTATTTTCTCAATATAATCATCGCTGTGCAGTGGGTTGTAATAATTGGGCTTGTCCGGGTGCAGGTCGATGGCAATCCCCTGCTGCATCATTAACATATGAAAATACATCCAACCGCCGTTGTCGCCGTAAGGAACGCTCAGGCGAGCAATGGTAGTCGGTATTTTTTGTTGGTGCGCAACAAATCGACACACCGTTTCAGCCGCAATCTTAGAAATACTGTAGGTAGGAAACATAACGCGATGGTTATCCCCTAAGGGGGCATTTTCGGCACGCGGTTCCTGTCCGCAATATTCATAAACCGCTGTCGATGAAAAGTGAAGAAATGCTTTTGCTGTGCGGCATCGAGTCATCAGGTTTCCAACGCCCTCGGCATTGGCAGCCAAGTCATACTCAAAATCACCACTTTTCACAACAGCGAAATTGAGCACATAGTCAAAGTCCTCCGGAACGACATCGAGGCTGCTCGCATCGGCGAGGTCTGCCTGCAATACCGTCGCACCCAGACTCTCTATCTGTGCACGATCCTCTGCTTTACGAAACCGCGCCAAAGCATAAACGTCAGCAATTTTTGCGTAATGCTCAACCACCGGCAGGGCCACCTGCCCAGTGGGGCCAGTGATCAGAATTTTCTTGTTGGTTAGATCCACAGGAGTTGCGGGCATGGCATGTTCCTCAGGTATTATTTTTTATATGTCAGACAGCTGCTCGAGGATAGCTGCTATAGCCCTCGGCACCGGGCGTATAAAGAGTGTGCGGATCGAATGCTGTTAGCGCCTCACCCGACTGCCATCGCTCGACCAGATCTGGATTTGCAATAAAATGGCGGCCAAAAGATACCGCGGCAAGTGCCTCGGCCGCGACCGCTGCTCCGGCTTCCTCAAAGCTATAGCTCTCATTGCCAATCAATCGATCACCAAAATAACGCTGACCGAGTGCAATACTGTCCACCCGACCTTTCGGAAAACGCATGGCATGCAGATACGCCAGGTCCAAAGACGTCGCTTCCTGCAGTAGGTAGTCGAATGTCTGTTGCGGGTCATCATCCTCGATGTCATTAAAAGGATTGTCAGGACAGATGCGCATGCCCACACGCTGTGCGCCGTCAACGCTGGCCATGGCCTCCAACACGTCGAGCACGAACCGTGCTCTCTTAGCGATGCTACCACCGTAGTCATCAGTCCGTTTATTCGTCCCAGTGCACAGAAATTGAGCCGGCAGATAGCCGCTGGTGCAGTGTAATTCGACACCGTCAAAACCGGCGGAAAATGCGTTTTCCGTCGCCCTCCGATAATCCGCTATCACCTGCACAATTTCGTTCAGTGCTAACGCGCGGGGCTCATCAAAAGGCTGCATGCCCTGCAAATCAGTGTACATTTCCCCACGAGCACGAATCGCAGAGGGTGCGACTGTTACACTGCCAGGCGCTTTATTCACAACGTTGGCTACCCTGCCTACATGCATGATCTGGGCAACCATACAGCCACCCTTCTCATGCACCGCATGGGTAACACGGGCCCAGGCTTCTACCTGCTCCTCATTATAAATTCCAGGTGTACGACAGTACCCCCGCCCGTCCGCGCTAGGGGCGATACCTTCAGAAACGATCAATCCGGCGGTGGCGCGCTGGCTATAATAGTCCACCATCATATCGGTTGGCAGACCATCGGCAGCGGCACGGCTGCGGGTCATGGGTGCCATAACAATACGGTTGCGCAATTCCAACGCACCAAGCTTCAGTGGGGTAAATAGATTCATAATGATTTCCTGAAGCGGCCGTAACTAACACTCAGCGCGTCTGTCGTAATATATCTCAAGCCCCCTCTATTTCCATTGCACGAAAACCAAGGGTGTCGTCTTCCGCCAATAAACGGCCCAATTTTTCCAACTGCTGGCTCGCGTTCCCCAGTGAAAAGCTGATCTGCTTGGCCATAAGATAAAATCGGTGAATGGGGTACTCGACATCAGCGCCCGTACCCCCGTGCAAATGTTGTGCTGTGCAAACTACCCGATGCGCCGCATCACAGGCCCACCATTTTGCGGCTCGCACCTCCGCTCTCGCATCCAGACCCTCACTGAGACGCCACAGCGCCAGCCAATACGTAGAGCGAATCGCTTCTACATCGATGTAGCTGTCTGCCATGCGCATAGCCAACGCCTGAAACGTGCCCAGAGCAACTCCGAATTGTTTACGTTCGCCTAAAAAGGCCGCTGTGCGCTTCATGGCCTCTTCGGTAACACCCACCTGCAGTGCACAGTGACACACATTGGCACGTTGCTCGAGCCACTCAATAATGTCTGCACCCTGTCCAGGTTCGCCCAGTACCGTATCGTCATCAACCGTGACATTGTCCAATGTTAAATGCGCGGCCCTCTCCCCGGCCAGACCAAACTCGACGCTGTGAAGAGTTACACCCGGTGCACCGATGTCGACAATAAACACTGTTTGCTGCCCTGTAGCGTCTTCAGCCGGTACCAGAATAAAATCTGCTACCGCACCATCCGGTACTACGGATTTTTTGCCATTGAGTGTCCAGCCTTGCGGCCCGTGCGTCGCTGACACTTTGGTCGCAATTGCGGGGTTCATCGCCAGCTCCGCGATCGCGGCACTAAACTTAGCTTTGCCTGAGGCGAGCGCTGGAAGATAACGTTGCTGCTGCTGCGTTGAACCAAATTCCCCGATGGGCAGTCCACCCAAGACCAGCGAAGCATATAGCGGTACCGGCGCTACACGCCTCCCTTGTTCTTCCAACACCATACACAGCTCAGTGAGACCCAAACCCGTGCCGCCAGCGGACTCGGGGATAGCTACCCCCAGTAAACCCTGCTCTGCCAGCGTTTGCCACAATGTCTCGTCATACGTCTCGTCTGTGCGCGAGAAACCCAGCAGAAACTCGTCGCTGGCGCGATCGGCAAAAATCTGGCGAGCCAGCTCGCGAATTGAATTTTGGTCGTCGCTAAAAGTGAAATTCATAATGGCATTCCTTAGTAGGTCCTGACCATGGCAGTCAGATTGCGGGTATATTTGAGCTTCTTTTCTTCGGGCTGCTGAAGAAATAGTGCTCGATAAAACATAGTAGACAGTAGCTCTGCGAACTGTTCTACAGAAAGCTGTGCGGCACGTAGTGTCTTGCTTTCATTAATGAAGTATTCGCGTATTAACCCCTCTCCTATGCCGGCGAGAGAGTACACCACCATTAGCGACTGATTTTTGCTGAAATTCACGTCGGGAAACAGTTTGGGCATGAGCTCCACCAGCCACATAAGCTGATTGCGGTAGTTCGCGCGCAACATGCTAGAAAACGCCGCATCCTCGTCCGCTAATTGCAGCAAAGATCGCATGACCCCAGGCCGTTTAGCATACGTGCGCACTATCACGAGGTTGTGCGCGTAAATCCGAGCGTACCAATCACCTTTGGACACATGTTTCTCGGTCTGCGCGGGATCATTACTGGCGACCGAAAAATCCGTCAGCACTTCCACCGTCAGCGACTTCAGATCTTTAAAATAGTGGTAAAACAAGCCCTGAGCGACCCCAGCCTCGCCGGTGACATCGGCAATGCGCATCTTGTGGTAACCCTCACGCTCGAGTACCGCCAGCGCAGCCTCTTTTAAACCCGCACGGGCACGCTCTCCTCGTGCGCTGAGGACACCAGTGCTTTTAGCAGGTTTGGCAATGACTTGAGACATGGGATGATAAAATAGTTGAATTTGAATTCAAAATCAATATTATATGTGTCATTAATTGAATGGAGCCTGCACATGTTCGTCGACTACACAGACCACCAGAAAGCGTTGCGTAAAGAATTCCGCGCCTACTTTTCCAATCTGATTAAACCCGAGCACCGCGAGGAGTTGCGCAACGCGGAAAGTGGCGGTCTTTATAAGGCCCTCATCCGGCAGCAGGGCCTAGATGGAATGCTCGCGGTGGGCTGGCCAGAGAAATACGGTGGTCGCGGCCTAACTGAAAGTGAACAGCTGATCCGCTATGAGGAGGCTCTATTAGCCGGCGCGCCTACGCCTTTTGTCACACTCAACACTGTCGGCCCGTCGATCATCAGTAAGGGGACTGAAGAACAAAAGAAACGGTTTCTTCCGGGCATCGCAGGTGGCGAGCTCCACTTTTCCATCGGCTACACTGAACCTGCCGCCGGCACCGATCTTGCCGCCCTAACGACCTCCGCCATCAAGCACGGTGATCACTATTTAGTGAACGGCAATAAGGTCTATACCAGCGGCGCTGAAGGTGCAGACTATGTATGGTTGGCGGCCCGGACCAATCCGGACGTCCCAAAGCATAAGGGTATTTCTATTTTGGTGCTGGACACCAAAGATCCTGGGTTTTCTTACGGCCCTATCCATACCATGGGCGGCGTCCGTACCAACGTCACGTACTACAGCGATGTCAAAGTCCCTGCGGACATGATTATCGGTGAAGAAAATGCCGGCTGGCGTTTGATAACCGAGCAGCTTAATCACGAGCGAGTCGGCCTCGCAGCGTGGGGCATACAAGGCTGGAAAATTTTTCGCGCTGCTCTGGAGTGGGCGCGTAGCACTAAAAATGCCGATGGGCAACGCGTGATAGACGACCCCTTAGCCCAGCGCAACTTGGCAGAAGTCTATGCGCACCTTGAGGCAATGCGTATCATGAATGCGCGGATGTCTTGGCAACTGGATCAGGAAGAGATGGACCCCGTGTTTCCCTCTGCGATTAAGGTCTACTCCACCGAAATTATGCTGGAAATTTGCCGTATACTGATGGACGTCGTGGGCCCGCATGCTCTCATCGCGGCCGGCAGCGAGGGTGCCATGTTGCACGGCGATCTGGAGCATGAGTTCCGTCGCGCCACCATTAGCACCTTCGGCGGTGGCGTAGTGGAAGTATTGCGTGGACTAGTCGCTACCCACGGACTTGGAATGCCGTCGCATCGATAGAAACAACCCATAATTGCAATAGGAACTGTTCCAAATGACAACGGATGAGCAAAAAGCCATTGAGTCAGAGATTTACGCCTTTATAGGCCAAGAAGTCTACCCACCAACACCCGCAGCGGATGACATAAACGATGCCATGATTCGCCAGTGGGCAGAAGTCATGGACGATAATAATCCGGCCTATCTCGACAAAGACTGGGCCGGTAACAGTCTTCGCGGAAAGACTATCTCACCTCCCGCCATGATGTATGTTTGGGGTCAGGAGGGTTTTCAGGTCACCAAGGGGCGCGCATCAAATGCTATGTCAGATCTCGTTAGCACCTTCGATAAGCACGGCTATACGGGTGTGCTCGGCACGAATGTAAAACAAGAGTATTTCAAAGAGGTCGGCCCCGGCGATAACGTCACTATTGAGATGATTATCGATAATATTTCCGAGCGTAAGACGACGGGGCGCGGTACCGGGTACTTCTTCGAAACGCTGTCAACGTTCACTGACCAGCGTGGTGAAAAAATTGGCACTCAGCGCTTTAAAGTACTGAAATTTATTCCACAGGAACAGCCTTCCGCTGCTGCCACTGAAGACAAACTGGACGTCCCAACGCGGATTGCTTCGCCTCGCGGACACGATAACAAGTGGTGGTGGGACGCCTGCGATGACGGCACAGTGCTGATACAGCGCTGCAAGAGTTGCCAGACACTCCGCCACCCTCCTCGGCCCATGTGCGGCGAGTGCCAGTCCATGGAATGGGATTCCATCGAATCGACACTGGACGGCGAAATTCTTAGCTACACCGAGCTGCACCACCCAAAAATTCCGGGCTACCAGTATCCACTGGTCTGTGCTGTCATCAAGCTGGCAGAGGGCACTAATTTGGTATCAAATATCGTCGGCTGCGATCCAGCGCAAGTGCATATCGGCATGAAAGTGAAAGGCGTGCTCGAGCAGGTAGATGAGAAAACGATGCTGCCACAATTCTATCCGGCGTAACTAGGAATAAGACAATGAGTGAACATAAGACACTGAGCTGCGCCGAGGTATCGGTTGGCGACAAACTCCCCGCTGCGGACATCGACATCACGACTGGCCTAGTGGTCTGTGGTGCTTTGGCCACGCGCGATTTCGAACCGGTACATCACAGCAAAGCCGCAGCACAAGCCGTCGGCTTGCCCGATGTCTTCATGAACATCCTCACCAGCCAGGGCCTTATGACCCGCTACGCTACTGACTGGAGTGGCCCAGAGGCCGTAGTCAAATCGGTAGACCTTCGCTTGGGCGCCCCAAACATACCGGGCATGTTAATGACGGTTAGCGGCGAAGTCACAGCACTGAACAAACAGACCGGACTAGTCGACCTCGCGGTAACGGGAGAAAACAATATATGGGGCATGCACATGCAGGGCACCGTTCAACTGGCATTGCCGAAGGAGTCCTGAATCGTGATTGCTAACGTGAAAGACAAAGCAGTAATCGTCGGGATCGGCAATACCGCCTTTAGTAAGGATTCTGGTGTGTCCGAACTGTCGCTGGCAGTGCAGGCTATTAAGGCCGCTATTGATGATGCGGGCCTCAAGCCCAGCGATATTGATGGCATGGCAACCTTCACTATGGATAACAATGACGAAATCGAGGTCGCCCGAGCACTCGGCGTTGGCGAGCTGACCTTTTATGGTCGCTCTCATTATGGTGGTGGCGCTGCCACTAGCTGTCTGCATCAGGCAACCATGGCGATAGCGACCGGGATGGCAGAAACGGTCGTGGTGTATCGCGCATTGAATGGCCGCAGTGGCCACCGATTCTCTGGTGGCGTTGCCGGCGACATTACCACAGCGGATGCCATCCATTGGGGCTGGTATATGCCTTATGGCCTGCTGACTCCAGCCAGTTGGGTTGCAATGTTTACTCAACGGTGGATGCACAACACCGGCGTCACCAAGGATGCTCTGTTTGAAGTGGCACACTCAACCCGCGTCTACGGTGCTAATAATCCTGCCGCTTTCTTTTATGGCAGAAATTTCGACCGCGCCGAATACGATGCGGCGCGGATCATTGCCGACCCGCTGCAGTTGTTCGACTGCTGCCAGGAAAGTGATGGCGCCTCGGCCGTCATTGTAACGACCCCTGAGCGTGCCCGCGACCTAAAGCAGCCGGGCGTTAGTGTGCTCGGAGTCGCCCAATGTGCGGCCGACAATCAAGAGCAAATGACATCGTTCTATCGCGAGGAGTTTGCCGGCATCCCAGAAATGGAAACTGCAGCGAAGAATGTTTACGCCATGAGCGGGCTTTGTGCAGACGATATTGATGCTGCCGTCATTTATGACGCCTTCTCCCCCATCGTACTGTGGCAACTCGAAGCATGGGGCTTCTGCGGTTATGGCGAGTCTGGTGATTTCGTGAAAGACGGCGCGCTAAGAACAAACGGGCGACTGCCGACTAATACCCACGGCGGACAGTTGAGTGAAGCCTACATTCACGGCGTTAATGGCATCGTTGAAGCCACCCGATTGGTGCGGGGCACCTCGGTGAACCAACCGGCAAAAGCGGTCAATCATGCGTTAGTAACGTCCGGAGTGGGGATTCCGACCGGCGGAGCCATCCTAGGCAAGATGAACTGAGACGGTGTCTTTTTGCGGGTCGGACCGGAGGACGTCTAGCCCGCTCAACGGCGCAAACCGCATTGCTGTGGGCAAGCTTACAAACCCTCGACCTTGTGTGCACACCACTAACGTTGGTCTCTTCGACGCGCTTGGCGTAGAAAAGTTGGTCGAGGTCCCACGGTATCTAAAAAATGCCGTCGGGCAGATCAATACTACATATAAATTATAATCATTTCGTAGACCAGGACAGGACGTTCATCCTGTCCAACAACATGAATATGTTGCTCCATTGAAAGTTTGGTGCCCTTGGGTGTCGCCGTCACACCCGTGACTCTGCTGCGACAATGAACAGCACTGCCCACAGGGACGGGGCCGATAAAACGCAGTTTGTCAGAACCATAATTTAAAATATTGTTGTAGCCGGTCAGTTCATAACCGGGCTCACCGACCATTTTTGGCAGAAGCACTAGGGTCAGGAATCCGTGGGCAATCGTAACGCCAAACGGACTGTCGGTTTTTGCTTTCTCAGGATCCGTGTGAATCCAGTAAGTATCACCTGTCAGCTCCGCAAACTGATCGACTAATGTCTGGGTAATCTCGACCTGACCGCTCCAGGGACCAAAATCGTCCGACACCAACTCCTGCAGCGCTTCAACATCATTGTATGCATACCGCTTCATATCCAGCTCTCCTCTTGTTATTGGAATAGTGACTCAATCTATCGATAGTCCTTACATTTTACATGCTTGAAAGAAAAACAACCAATCACAGAGCGGCCTATTCAACCATGCCGGGCGACCGTCCTCATGCCTATGGTGCTGATATAGACATCAAAATACGCAAAATACTGCCTCAGCCGTGGCCTTATTCGTCATTGAAATACGGCTGCTGTCTAGTACACTAATGCCACCAAGAAACACCACCTCAGTTCCGGTAAACGCAACTCCCCTTATTCGAGGATCCATCATGCGCGAAGCAGTTATCGTAGAAGCCGTCAGAACACCTATTGCACGCGGCAAACCCGGTGTCGGAGATTTGTCTGACTTTCATGCTACAAAATTATTGGCCCTGTCGCTGCAGGAAATCGTCAATCGTACCGGCCTGCAATATGCTGACGTGGACTACCTCGCCGGCGGCTGCGTCACCCAAGCGGGCGAACAGGCGGGCAATATTACCCGCAATGCGTGGCTCACACTCGGCAAAGACTACACGGCTGGTGGCACCACTTTGGACAACCAGTGCGGCTCTGCCCAGACAGCCAACCACATGATCTCTTCTATGGTCTCTAGCGGTTCCGTCAATATCGGAATTGCCTGCGGCGTAGAAGCGATGAGCCGCGTCGGATTGGGTGCCAATGTCTACAATGGCCCGGGCTACTTCATCCCGCCCGATTGGCCATGGGACTCCAGTCATGACCAATTTACCAGCGCGCAACGCATTGCCGACAACCGCGGCATTACGCGTGAAATGGCGGATCAGCTGGCTTACAACTCCCAGCTACGCGCCAAGCAAGCCTGGGCGGAAGGTCGCTTCGACCGCGAAGTATTTCAAGTAGAGGCCCCCATCATGGGTGAAGACGGCAATCCTACTGGCGAAACTCGCACTGTTTCGCGCGATCAAGGTCTGCGCGAGACAACGATGGAAGCCCTCGCAGGACTCAAACCAGTGATGGAAAACACAATCCACACCGCAGGAAATTCCTCACAGATTTCCGACGGGTCCGCTGCAGTATTGTGGATGACCGCTGACGAAGCCCGCGCTCGCGGCCTCAAGCCGCGCGCGCGCATCATCGCCGATTGTGTCATTGGCACTGATCCCTACTACTTGCTGGATGGCCCTGTTGACGCCACCGCCGCACTATTGAAAAAGAGCGGCATGACGATGGCGGATATCGACCTCGTGGAAATCAACGAGGCCTTCGCCGCAGTCGTTCTTTCATGGGCGCAGGTCTACAACGCAGACATGGACAAGGTCAACGTCAACGGCGGTGCTATCGCTCTTGGCCATCCCGTGGGCTCCACCGGAGCGCGCCTGATCACGACGGCACTGCATGAACTGGAGCGCTCTGGCAAAACCACGGCTCTTATTGCCATGTGCTGTGGCTCGTCAGTTGGCACTGGCACCATTATCGAACGTATTTGATTTACCGGGCCCGCTGGCGGCGGGCCTCTTCATTGCACAATTCAAGGAGAACTTTCATGGGAGACCTTACAGGCAAAGTCGCCGTAATCACCGGTGCCGGCCGCGGCCTCGGTCGCGAGGAAGCCATTCAATTAGCCCGTCAAGGGGCACGCGTCGTCATTAACGACATCGATCGTCCTGACGCCCAAGAAGCTGCTCATTCAGCGGTTGAAGACATCAAGGCCTTTGGTGGCGAAGCAATAGCCGTATTGGGCGATTGCGCCGACAGCAACGACGCAGACAACCTGCTCAAATCAACACTCGATGCTTACGGCGACCTTAACATCATGATCAATAATGCTGGTTTTTGCCGCGACAAAACCATCTTCGGCATGAGTGATGATGAATTTGATTCTGTCGTGCGAGTGCACCTGCGCGGTCATTTCGTCAACATGCGCAACGCCACTGCTTACTGGCGTGACAAGGCTAAAACTGGGGAAACAGTCTATGGTCGCCTGATAAGTACATCCTCGGAAGCGGCTATTTATGGCTCCCCCGGACAACCCAATTATGCCTCTGCCAAGGCTGGCATCATCGCCATGGCGATGGGCGCCGCGCAAGTGCTAACCAAATACGGCATTACCAGCAATGTCATTATGCCACGCGCACTCACTGATATGACGTCAAGTGGCCAGACCGCCGAGATGTTTCAGGCGCCGGCTGACGGTGGCTTCCACGTATTCGATGCGGCCAATGTCGCGCCACTGGTGGGCTATTTAAGCTCACCCGAAGCTGCAAAAATTTCTGGAGAGGTACTCGTAGTCTGGGGCAACGAAGTGCAAATCCTGCAGCGTCCCACCTTAACGAATGCCTTCACGAATCCCCAAGGAGCGAAAAAATGGGAGGTGGATGATCTGCATGCGTCTCTCAGTTCGCACTATGACGATAACTATTACCCGGTATGGGGTGGCTATTCCGTTTCACCGGTATAGTCCGCTATAGCCCACGATCAAGGCGGCCAATGGGACCGCCTTTTTTAATACCATCTGCTTACGCGATCTAACGCACGCAGGTTAAAGATCAATGACGTTTGACTTCACCATAATCCCGCCATCGACCACCAGATCATGCCCAGTAATAAAGGATGCGCGATCAGAGCACAGGTAAACGACTGCGTCGGCGATTTCTCGTGGCTCGGCCAATCGTCCCATCGCATGCGCGTTCAAAGTACGATCGCGCATCTCAGGCATTTTTTCTAGATAAAAAGCCATGCCGCCGGAATTAATGCCACCCGGACAGACAGTATTTACCCGAATCCCGCGCTTCGCATACTCGACCGCTACCGTTTTACTGAGGTTGATCACTCCACCCTTAGCGGCGGCGTAAGCAGACTGAAAAGCTTCGCCACGGATACCCGACACAGAGGCGACATTGACAATAGCCCCTCCTCCAGACGCCTCTATCAGTGGCAATTGATATTTCATGCACAGCCATACGCCACGAAGTGTGACGGCCATACAACGATCCCATTCGTCTTCGCTAAGATCCGTTACCGGCTTGTTCGGTGCACTCAGCGCGGCGTTATTGGACACCATATGCAAGCCGCCAAACACCTCAAGAGCGTGTGCGACGGCATTCTCCACATCACCAGCGTCGCTCATGTCTGCCCTGACAAAAAGTCCATCCCCACCTTTCGCTTGCACCTGCGCCAAGGTTTCTCGACCACCCTCTTCATTCACATCGGCGACGACTACACTTGCACCTTCATCAACAAAAGCCAGAGCAGTGGCGCGTCCGGTACCTGCCCCACCACCCATCACCAGCGCGACTTTTGTTTTCATGTCACTGCTCGCGCGGCGTAAGCATCACGGGCATATCCTTGAATCCATGAATACTGTTAGAGCGGATGTAAACCGGCTCAGCACTCGACTCAATACGTGCAAAATGCTTAAAAAATTCCTCGAAAAAGGCTCTAGCTTCCATCCGCGCAAGGTTAGCGCCTAAGCATAGATGTATGCCATAACCGAATGCCATGTGCGGATTATGACTGCGCGTGATGTCAAACTTCATCGGCTCAACAAAGACCTCTTCATCAAAATTAGCCGAGCTATAAAGCATGACCACTCTGTCTCCCGCTTTGATCGTCTGGCCCCTAATCTCAGTGTCACAGGTCGCCGTGCGACGAAAGTAGTGCAATGGACAAGTCCAACGCAGCATCTCCTCAATCGCCAAAGGCAATTGCTCGGGGTGCGCTTGCAACTGTTGATAGAGTGCCGGTCGCTTAAGCAGCTCATGCATGCCACTGCTTATCAAGCCGCGCGTCGTTTCATTGCCCGCTACCGTCAGCTGAATGAACAGCGATGCAAACTCCATTTCCGACAGCTGGTGCCCGTCCACCTCATGATTGACCAGTAGAGAAATGAGGTCGTCGCCACCCTGATCCTTGCGTTCGCAGGCTAACTGAAAGCCATAGGTACCCATCTCCACGCTAGCTTGATTGATCTCATCCGGAGTACCTCCTAGGTCAGGGTCAGAACCGGATGTCTGCAGGTCGGACCAGTGGCGAATTTTCCCCCACATGTCTTGAGGAATCTGCAGCATTGAGCAAATCACAGCGGTCGGTAAATCGCCCGCTAGACTTTCCACAAAATTGACTTGCTGCGGCAGGGTTATCTGCATCATCACATCGCGCGTTATCTGGCGTACCTGTGGCTCTAAATCCGCCAGCATTCTTGAGGTGAAGCGTGTAATCACAGCACGTCGCAGCGGTCCATGTTTTGGCGGATCCATGCCCAATAACTGATTGCGTGCCATCTCTAAGATATCGGGCGGCAAATCATCAACCATGACGAAACCCGCTTCAGCAGAAAATGTTTTGTTATCTCGCGACACAGCAAGTACATCTGCATGCTTACTCAGCACCCAGTAACCATGCCCCGCCGGATGTTCCTGCCAGCGAACAGGTGCATTTTCACGCAGCCAGGCAAACTGCTGGTGCGGGATACCGCTACTATAGTTGTCTGGATTATAAACATCGATGTGCATGCTTAATCGACCAAGACGTTAGGTCGAGGAAGGCCAAGGTCAGCGCAAACGGCTAAATAAAACTCTAGCGTCATTGACCCGTCAACCACCGACGTAATATTGCCCTCAGCGTCTAGATTGATATTCGCACCGTACATTTGGAACCACACCTGAGTGTCGTCCTCGATACATTGCAGCGTATGCACCGAGCCTGCGGGCTCATAGAGAAATGATCCGGCGCGGTTAACATATTCATACTCTTTATATTTCCATGCTCCGGAACGCGTGTATCCCCACACAGGACCCGTGTGCTTATGGCTGTCGACCTCGTAGCCGGCCTGAAAAATATTTTCAACGATCCACAAACCTTCTTTGGGCTTAACCTGAACAACCCGCAGTTTACTGCCGTCTCCGATATCGATATAGGGCAAGTCGTCCCGCCCAATATGAACTGCTTCTGGTGCCGTCACTTATACTCTCCTTAAATGTCCAATATAACGAGTTTCAATTTGCCTCAAACCGTTGTCACACTAGCACAACAACAGTATTGTATGGCAGCTTTACACTAAAATTCTATGTCACAAATCGCTAAGATAAAAGCATTCTAAACCACAAGACACAATCATAAACAGGAGCGCAATTTAATGAATGACAAGGTAGCCTTCATCACCGGCGCAAGTCGAGGTATCGGCGCAGAATCAGCAGTGGCTCTCGCCAAGGCGGGATACCGTGTAGCCATCACTGCACGAACACTCACCGATGGCGAAAACCACGACCATGTCGGCAGCTCTGTCGCACTGCCTGGTAGTCTTGAAGCGACGGCCAAAGCGGTAGAAAGCGTCGGAGGCGAGGCTCTGTGTCTGCGCGGCGATATCCTTGAGCCACAATCTATGGTGGCAGCCGCTCAAGCCGCGCTGAAACATTTCGGCCGCATAGACGTACTGTTCAATAACGCGGTATATCAAGGCACTGGCAATATAGAAGCGCTTCTTGATGTTGCCGAAGAGCAGTTATGGGCAATTTATCAGGGCAATATATTTACCCCTCTCGCATTGGTTAAGGCGGTTGTGCCTGGCATGATTGAGCGAGAAAGTGGCACGGTGCTGAATATGGTTTCTCATAGCGCCTTCACCGACCCGCCCGCCGCGGCTAATGCAGGGGGCTGGGGTTTCGCCTACCCATCCTCGAAGGCCGCGCTGGCGCGCATGGGAGCATCGCTTCGCGCTGAACACCCCGGCAAGGGATTACGTGTCTTTAATCTTGAGCCTGGCCTGGTCATGACTGACGTGATGCGACTTGCCGGAATCGACGACGCTGTCATGGCGCGATTCAAGCCCTGCTCGCCTGCCGCTATCGCTGCTGTGGTAAGCTGGCTGGCAGACAACGAACCACCGCAGGATTGGAATCCACAGACGGTGCTGCGCGGCCCGGCCATTGCCAAGGAACTTAAGTTGCTTCAATCACCCTCTCTACTGGATACCTAAATCATGAGTACGGTACTGCTGGAAAAGCACGGGGGCTTCGCTATTGTCACACTGAATCGCCCGCTTGCGATGAACGCGCTTTCACGCGACCTGCGCAGAGATTTTGTCTCTGTCTTTAGTGATTGCACTGGAGACTCCGACATTCGGGTGATCATTCTCACGGGGAAAGGCAAGGCATTCTGCGCGGGGTTTGACTTAAAGGAGCTAGGCTCAAGTGACTCAAACAATACCGCTGAGGAGGCTGACAATGTCGTCGCGCAGGCCATGGAGGCTTTCACCGGCCCTATTATCGGGGCTATTAATGGGCACTGCATCACCGGCGGCTTTGAAATGGCGTTGGCCTGCGACATATTGCTCGCCTCGGAAAATGCACGGTTTGCTGATACTCATGCTCGTGTCGGTATGCTGCCGGGCTGGGGTCTTAGTCAAAAGCTACCGCGCTTGATTGGCCTTTCCCGCGCTAAAGAAATCGCCTTCACCGGTGCACCGATTTTCGCTCAGCAGGCGTACGAATGGGGCCTCGTCAACCACGTGGTATCAGAAGACAACTTATTACCCAGAGCCATAGCGATGGCGCAGGAGATTTGCGGTTGCGTACCAGAGGTACTGGAACAGTACCAAACTCTGATTAAGGACGGCTACTCAATGCTGATGGATGACGCTCTGAACTGGGAAGAGGCGCGGGCGATCTGGTGGGCAAAACAAGCCTCGGGAAAAATGATCGAAGAGAGACGTCAGAAGGTGCTAGAGAAGGGCCGAAGTGAAACGGAATAACTAGCTGCTCCCCTACGCTAACGACAACGGGTTAGCAGGAAGCTGATCTGGACGCCTTGACGTTTTGGCAGAAAAAATCCAACGCGCAGGCAGACACGATCGACTATATAAGCCTGCATTAGGCCTACATACACGGCATAGTGTGGACCAAAGTTTCTGGTTAACTTGATTCCAACAAAGCATTCGCCGGATTAGACCAAGTCACTAATTACAGTCCATGTCTCATCGGTACTATCATCATCAATAAAATAGATCTTAAAGGTCTTATCTATCATTCCTCAAACAGCAAGCGACTTTATCTTTAGCGTGAGGGCCTGTGCCGAGCTAGGCAAAATTTCTGCTTCGTTTAGACACGGCACAACTAAACCCAGCAAGGGCCTTTTATCTTTGCCTCGGGTGGGTGGCTTGATGCCAATTAATACTCAACAACGGCAGATGGCATTGACTGCCGGCTAAAAGGTTGTATGGTGGCGTTTAAGGTATAAGCAATATAAACCCATGATTTGCATTAGGCGGTAAAGGAAGCGTTCTCAAAAATATTACCTAAGTACGCTTTACTAAAAAAAACACTATAATTACATGGCTGTATTACTGCTGGCTCACCCTTCCAAAAACAAGTAAATAGTTCATATCCTCAAAAGCCAAATTATTACCTTGTGACATTCTCTGCCATGCGGGATAGTATGACAATCCTCGCCATAGATGAGCGGGGAGCCACTTGATTTCTAAGATCCCGTAAGGAGAACAATATGTTCAAGAAAACCGCAATAATCACTGGCATTGCTTTAGCAATGTCTGCAGGCGCTCAGGCCGACTATGACTGGGAATTGGGTGCAGGCTATACCGGAGGCACGATCGAGCAAGAAGTGAAAAATAGGGCAAATAAAGAACAGAAAGCCAAGCAGGATAATGACACAGAGAACTTCAACGTATCTGGTACCTGGTACATGGAAACTGTTGACACGAGCAAGGGGCCTCTGGGCCAGGCAGCCTTTCTGGATGCTTCTTCCAGCGTAACCGTTGCGACTGGATACGGGAAAACTCGGGTATCGCAGCAAAACAACCCTGATGGCGAAACTTACGTCGCTGACATGCGCTATGTTGCTGAAGGTCCGGGCTGGAAGTTGTCTGGCGTTATAGTCGACCTTGGCTTCGAGAGAGATGAGCTCGGTGACAGTAAAATTGATACCTGGAATGCTGGTCTAGGTACGTATATTACTGATACCACTACGGTTATGGTGGAGTATAACTACACTAGCCTCAACAACGGGAGCGGTAGCGGCATTGACAACTACGGCGGCGCCATTGAATCCTTCTTCGCTATGGGTGATGGCGGCCTAATGGCAGAAGCTAATTTCGGTAGAAGCTATGTTAACAACCGGGATGACGTCGATACCTATGGCGTGACAGGTACCTACTACTTGGGCAGCAACCTTGGCTTCGGCCTCAGCTGGGAGCAGGCAGAAGAGAGCGGGTATGAAGTTAACAGCTTTGGTGTAAGCGCTGAGTGGTTTGTTTCTGAAAATTTGGCCGTTACCTTAGCGTATACGGACATCGGTGCTGACGACGTTACGGGATTATACACGGCCCCAGGACAACAGAACATTCCGTTCAGATATGAAGCCTCTTATGAAGAACTCGCTTTAAGTGGCCTGTTCCGCTTCTAGACGATAGCTTTATCGATGTGATAAAACGGGCACTTTAGGGTGTCCGTTTTTTTTTGCCTTTGATTCGTGTCAGCCACCAAAAAATCGGCTCGACAATCGCAGCGCATGCACCGCTAGTCTTACTGTTTTGAGCGGGCCCACTCAGCCTAGCCGGGCGCCTGCAGGCATGCGCACAACCTTATTGGGCATCTATTTAACGACAGGAACCGGCTGTGGATTTATACCGCGGTCTATATCAAGATGACCGAGTCGTGCAAAATAGGGACTGAGATGCTATAAAAGAGGCTCTTAGGATGGACGCGCTAAGCGACGCCCGAGCTCGACTTCAACGTGGTGATAAGGCTGGATGCCACATAGTCAAATTCGCGTTCTAGACCCTGTTCTAGACAGCGGTTTAGCGTTTACTTGGGTTCTACTTCATCACAACATTATTCAGGACAATCCACATGGCACGATTAGTAGGTAAGGTGGCAATTGTAACCGGCGGCGCTCGTGGAATGGGTGAGGCCACGGTGCGACTCCTCGTTGAAGAAGGTGCAAAGGTCCTCATTACTGATGTGCTGGACCCACCCGGCCAAGCGCTCGCCGATGAGTTGAGCGAAAATACTGCCTATATGCGGTTGGACGTTAGCAAAAAAGCAGACTGGGAGGCGGCCATAAAAAAAGCTGAGCAGCTCGGTCCGCTGTCTATACTCGTCAATAATGCCGCCATTATCTTCCAAAAGACGATTATGGACACCACGGAAGAAGACTTCAGGAAGATCTTTAGCATCAATCAGTTAGGCGTCTTTCTCGGTATGCAGTCCGTATTTCCCAGCCTGAAAGCAAACGGCGGCGGTTCGATTATTAATGTTTCATCTATTGACGGACTACAATCTAAAAACTCTCTCATGGCCTACTCGTCCACCAAATGGGCGGTACGAGGCATGACCAAAGCTGCCGCTATGGAAATGGGGAAATTCAATATACGCGTCAACAGCGTGCATCCCGGCGGCGTCTTTACCGCCATGCACGGCTCTGACGTCATGTCTCAGGACGATGCAGACCTGTTTTACCACAACCATGCTATTCCCCGCGTTGGCCTCCCCAGAGAAGTAGCGGCCTTAACGGCTTTCCTAGCCTCCGATGAAGCCACTTACAGCACAGGCGCAGAGTTTATCGCGGATGGTGGCTGGAGTGCCGGTCTGGTCAACGACGCCCTACCACAGCTTTAGACCAAGCCGCGAACAGAACAGCCGTTACGCACAAATCTCCATTCCGATTAAGGATCGGCACCAATCTATATGCCTGTTCCAGGTGGTGACGGGACAAACCACGGATCATTGCTGTCAAAGTAGCTGGCTCGCCTGACCGCTCGGTAAGCCGACAGCAAGCCCTCTACCTGTCGTGGCAGACTCCCGTGAAAGAGCACCCCATCGGCACCCGCATCAAATTGATCGTTGACGCGATTTGCGCAGTACTCAGCGCTTCCTAAAGCAGCAGAATCAGCCATCCAGTGCTTGGGAAACAGCGAGGTCACCTCCGCTGTCTCGTAACGGGTAAAATCTTGATCGGCCGACTTTCCGCCTTCAAACAAGCGGTGATTTCTGACGTCAGTTAGCACCGCTGGATCCCAACCATTGACCTTACACACCAGCTCGCCATAATCAGCCATGTGAACATATGTTAGTAACCGTGCCGCACCGATCGCTAATGTTTCCTCTTCACTCTGATCTGCGGCAACCACCAATGTTGCCCAGATTTTGCAGGCATCTCGAGCACGGCCGGCCTCTATAGACGCGTTATGCACAATATTCGTCGCCTCTGCGATCGCTCTATCCGTCAGAAATGGGTGTAATAATACGCCATCATAATAACGCCCGGCCAACGCCAATGTCTTGGGACCCATGGCACCGAGCAGCATAGGAGGCGCATGCTCGGGCGACTCACTCATATACAAATAGGGGAACTTACCGAGCGAATTCTCACCCGAAAATGTTCCGCCGCTCCATAAACTGCGCAGCAGTTGTGGGGTTTCTCTTAGGCCCTGCAGACTCGCCCTGCGGGTACCAAAAATGTCATAGAGCGCATCAAACCCCCTGGCAAAACCCATTGCGAAACGGTTATCCGACAAGTGGCTCATAGTCGCTCCAAAAGAGCACAGCGCCATAGGATGATGGGTCGGGTAGTTCATCAGGCCGGTGGCTATTTTAATC
>ENA-OSJC01000133-OSJC01000133.1-marine-metagenome-genome-assembly--contig:-NODE-133-length-74616-cov-6.022539_pt1 | contig 74616 bp, 70 predicted proteins | sample MGYA00237885_ERZ534234 | MGnify/ENA primary metagenome ERZ534234 (study PRJEB26413, sample SAMN06343907) | marine metagenome | isolation source: coastal waters | place: Atlantic Ocean: West Antarctic... | reverse complement strand
AATTTGAAAATTTCTTTTCAAAGAGTTCCATCTCTTTCTCTATAGGGAGTTTTATTTGTGCTACTGTTTTCATTGGCGCATAAAATGGTGAAACTAGAAATATTGAGCACGTTTAATGGTCAAAAGGATATTAAAAAAAAACTTCAACAATTTCTCAAAGGTTTAAAAAAATATTATATTTGGGTATAATACTAACTTAAAATATTTAATTATGAAAAAAATTACTTTATTTCTTGCTGCTTTACTTGTTTCAGTAGCTATTAATGCCCAATGTACAGAATACGTTGGTGGACCTTACACTAATTTCAATACATTGGGAGGAGCTCCCGAACAAGGTGAAGAAATTGAAATTGATACTTTTGAAATTTGGGAGTCTGAAGCTTATTTATTGGACAATGTAATAGAAGGAGAAACATATAGATTTAGTGCCTGTAATGGAGATGGTGTTGGTTCTTGGGAAATTGATTATGCAATTGGACCAGCTGAGGATGATGGAGAAACATTAATAGTCGTTGATGCATTTGGTTTAGACGATGGATTTGATTGTGAAATTACTTTTACAGCCTCTGCTTCTGGTACCTACTTACTAGTTATTAATGAAGTAGACAATTGTGGTGTTGAAGGGACAGTTGATAACGGCTTCCCTAAGATAGAAAACATAACTGGACTAAGTGTTACCGATCAAGTATTCAATAACTTTGAATACTCTACTTCTAACGATGTATTGACTATTAATGCAGCTTCAGCAATGGAGAATATATTAGTATATAACTTAAATGGGCAAGAAGTACTTAACAGAGCACTTTCTTCAACGACAGAATCTATTGATTTATCTTTACAAGCAACCGGTGTTTATATTGTAAAGATTTCTATTGAAGGAGTTCAGAAGTCTTTCAGAATCATTAAATAATTTATAGCCTCGCTATATTATCCAAAAGGCGACCCCATTAGAGTCGCCTTTTTTATTTCACTAAACCTGATGTAGTTATGACTTATTAGCCAATTGCCCACAAGCAGCATCTATATCTTTACCTCTACTTCTTCTTACGGTTACAGGAATTCTTGCTTTTTCTAACATAGATATATACAAATCAAGAGCTTTGTTATCTGCCTGTTGAAACATTCCATCATCAATAGGATTGTATTCAATGATATTGACCTTGCAAGGCACATAGCTGCAAAATTTAATAAGTGCGGCTACATCTTGTTTTTGATCATTTATACCATTCCAAACAACATACTCATAGGTTATTTGCTTGGCTGTTTTTTCATACCAATACTCTAAAGATTCCTTAAGATCTGTTAGTGTGAAAGATTTTGCAAAAGGCATGATTTTCTCGCGGGTTTCTTGAATAGCAGAGTGTAATGATACCGCTAGATTAAACTTTACGTTATCGTCAGCCATTTTCTTTATCATCTTTGGAACACCAGATGTGGAAACCACAATACGTTTTGGTGACATGCCAAGTCCTTCCTGGCTAGTTATTTTTTCTATAGCAGCCAACACGTTTTTATAATTCATAAGGGGCACACCCATATCCATAAAAACAATATTAGAAAGGGGCCTGTTGTTATACAATCTACTCTCTCTATCAATGGCAACTACTTGACCATAGATTTCGTCTAGATTTAAATTTCGCATGCGCTTTAATCTAGCCGTTGCACAAAATTTACAATCCAAACTACATCCAACTTGAGAAGACACGCAAGCAGTGGTTCTTGTGCCTGTGGGTATTAATACAGACTCTACAACTAGACCATCATGCAGCTTTACACCATTTTTAATGGTACCATCCTTACTTCTTTGTATACTATTTAACTTTATGTGGTTTATAACAAAATGTGCCTGCAGATGATCCCTGGTCTCTTTAGAGAGATTTGTCACCTCATTAAAGTATGTGCAGCTTTACTCCAAAGCCACGCACAAAGTTGATTGACTCGAAATGCCTTATCGCCTCGGTTTTAAAATCAATGTAGTCTAAAAAACTATTTACTCGATATATAATTGATTGTATTTTGAAATTAATAGTGTATATTTACAAATAAACTTAATTAAAAAATTTTATCATGAAAAAAATTACACTTTTAGCAGCATTTTTTGTCGCTTTTACTATGAATGCACAACTTTTAAATGAGGGTTTTGATGATATAACAACCCTAGTAGATTACACTGTACTAAATGTTAGTGATATACCAAATACTGATTTTTTCCAAGGAAATACAGACGTTTTTATTGCTCATTCTGGGGCAAACGATTCATTCCTAGCTACAAATTTTGAAGCAACATCAGGATCTACTATTGATTTATACATAATTCTTCCTGCTTTAGAACTTGAAAATGGCGATGAACTTACCTTTTACACCAGAGCTCCATTAGGAAGTATTTATCCAGACAGGTTAGAAGTAAGAATAGACCCAGATGGGTCCGGGGAAAATCCAACTTCTGAAAATACTGGTTCTTATACGGAACTTTTATTAGAGATTAACCCATCCTTATTACCAGGAGGGTACCCTGAAGTTTGGGCATTACAAACTGTAATAGTGTCTGGACTTACAGGACCAACTACTACCAGACTTGCTTTTAGATATTGGATAACAGATGGAGGGTCTCAAGGTGAAAATTCAGACTATATTGGCATTGATACTTTGGAAATAAATGAAATATTAAGTGTTTCAGATGAATCTTTCAACAACTTCAATTATTATACAGCAAATAATAAATTGTTTATAAACGCTAGTACTTCCCTAGAAAACATAGAGTTATATAACTTATTAGGACAAGAAGTTTTTTCCAAAAGTCTTTCAAATACTAATGAAACTATAAACATTGCTTCTTTAGAAACAGGTATTTATGTTGCTAAAGTAAGTATTGATGGAAAATCTAAATCATTCAAAATAGTTAAAAATTAGTTTACTAATTATTAAAAAAGAGCAGCTAAATTAGCTGCTCTTTTTTTATTGTTTATTAGCCAACTGCCCACAAGCAGCATCTATATCCTTACCTCTACTTCTTCTTACGGTTACAGGAATTCTTGCTTTTTCTAACATAGATATATACAAATCAAGAGCTTTGTTATCTGCCTGTTGAAACATTCCATCATCAATAGGATTGTATTCAATGATATTGACCTTGCAAGGCACATAGCTGCAAAATTTAATAAGTGCGGCTACATCTTGTTTTTGATCATTTATACCATTCCAAACAACATACTCATAGGTTATTTGCTTGGCTGTTTTTTCATACCAATACTCTAAAGATTCCTTAAGATCTGTTAGTGTGAAAGATTTTGCAAAAGGCATGATTTTCTCGCGGGTTTCTTGAATAGCAGAGTGTAATGATACCGCTAGATTAAACTTTACGTTATCGTCAGCCATTTTCTTTATCATCTTTGGAACACCAGATGTGGAAACCACAATACGTTTTGGTGACATGCCAAGTCCTTCCTGGCTAGTTATTTTTTCTATAGCAGCCAACACGTTTTTATAATTCATAAGGGGCTCACCCATACCCATAAAAACAATATTAGACAATGGCCTATTGTGATATAATCTACTCTCTCTATCAATGGCAACTACTTGATCATAAATCTCATCAGGGTTTAAGTTACGCATGCGTTTTAACCTTGCAGTTGCGCAAAAACTACAATCTAAACTACAGCCTACCTGAGAAGACACGCAAGCGGTGGTTCTTGTGCCTGTGGGTATTAGTACAGACTCTACAACTAAACCATCATGTAACTTTACACCATTTTTAATGGTACCGTCCTTACTTCTTTGTATGCTATCTACCTTTATGTGGTTTATAACAAAATGTGCCTGCAAATGATCTCTGGTTTGTATGGAGAGGTTTGTCATTTGGTCAAAAGTGTGTGCTCCTTTACTCCAAAGCCACTGGTATACTTGATCACCTCTAAAGGGTTTGTCTCCAATAGTTTCAAAAAAAGAGCGAAGTTCTTCTTTTGATAATGCACGTATGTCTTTTTTGCTTTGCTCCATTGTTTTGCAAAAATACTATTATTTAACCCCACTTTAGGGCATAAAAAAATCGTTTCTTAGTTTTTAAAGAAACGAATACAAAGATACCTTTGAGGTAAAAACTACTTATCTATACTAATTTTTTTAGTGATTTGCTCATTGGTATTGCCATCAATAAGCTGCAAGAAATAAATACCTTTAACAACACTCTCTATATTAATGACGTTATCTGTGTTTGAGAGAGAACCTCCCATTACCCGTTGCCCGGTAGCACTATATAAATTATAAACAAGGTTAGGATACCTTGTATTTGTTACCCTAAGAACACTTGATGCAGGGTTGGGGTATATCTCTAAAATCCCTGTTAATAGATTATCTGGCACCCCTAATATGTTTTGCACAGATTCTGTTGTAGTTTGTCCTGTACCTAAAGGATCTAGCCAATCTTTAAGCCTTAAGGAGGCGCTTTGTCCAGCATCCCAAGAAACCCCAAACCTACCATAAATATCATAATCGTTGTTGTTTTGTGTACCTGTACAATTAGATTGCCCTGCGTACAATTGGCCAATGATTTTTCCTGTATCACTAAAAAGTGGAGACCCTGAAGAACCGCTCTCGGTGGTCCCTAGCTCCCAACCATCACCGCTACCTACAGATACCCCGCCAATAAGCCAAACCTGGGTTCCGTTTGCGTCCTCTTTTACAGCGCCATCATCATCTCTGGATATCTTCATGATATCTCCATTAGGATGATGAATACCTACCTCAAAAAGTGGGGCTGTGTCGCTTCTATCCCAGCCTGCAAAAACAATGTCCCAGGAAGCAGGAATTGGGTTGACAAGTTCTACCAATGCAAAATCACTAAGCGCGCTACTAGCCCTAAGGGTTACACCACTTATAGTGAAATTTGTTTGTATATCTACACTTAGGTCTTCTTGAGCACAAACAGGCCCTGGACTCATCCAGTTAAAACGAACGCTCCAATAAGTAGGATCACTATTTTGCAAACAGTGGTTTGCTGTTAACAAAAATGGTTTTTTATCTCCAGCGGTGTTATTAAGCATAGATGCAGAGCATAAATACCCATTACCTAGGGTGAGTAATGCCACCGATTTTTTTATAATATTTTTATAACTCTCGAAATCATCACCAACAGGGCAGTTTACATCATAGTTGCATGCACCACTATCATTAAAATCTTTGTTTTTAGCTACAAACTGCGTTACCTTACCCATTCTATAGCCATGAATAACACTTCCTATTTGCAGTTTAGAAATTTGATCAACTGCAAGAGGTTCAAAGTATTCTATCCAAATTACATCACCAGAGATAAACCAAGAACCTAATTTTCCATTAGGGGTGTTCTCTTGTGAGCCGTAGGTACGCGAAACATCTGTTCTATCTCCATTAAAGAGTTGCAGACGAGCGCCGCTTGGTATAAAAATATCATCAAAATTTACACTTAAATTTACAGCATCTGGAGATCTAACACCTACAATCCATACCCTACCTTGCTCATTAGGAAGGGTTGTCCATGAGCCTTGAGAGTCTATGTCTATCTCAAGTGGTCTTGAAATACCATACCGCCAGGGTTGATTTTTATAGATGTCATTCAATGCGTCTTCTGCCACAATAGCCTCAAGATCTAGAGGCGGCAAGGAAATTATTTTAGCCGGTGAGTCTAAATTTAAATCCCAACTAAGGGGCTCCTGTGAGCACATGGGCAGCACAGCAACTAGAAAAACGAATAGGTATGTGAGTTTTTTTATCAAAACAAAAATTAGTGGAACTAAAATACATCATTTCAAGTAAATAGCAGCACTAAAACCCTAGAAAAACAAAAAGCGCTAATGCAATACACATTAGCGCTTTTTGTTTTTACACAATAGTGGTGTTAGATAATTAACATCGCATCACCGTATGAAAAGAAATTATACTTTTCTTTTATGGCCTCTTGGTAGGCTCTTTTAGTGAAATCATATCCTGCAAAGGCAGAAACCATCATTAAAAGGGTAGATTTTGGTGTATGAAAGTTGGTTACCATTGCATTTGCAATACTGAAATCATGAGGAGGAAAAACAAACTTATTTGTCCAACCTGCATAAGGATTTAGGGTATGCTGAGAAGAAACAGAACTCTCTAAGGCTCTCATTGCAGTGGTCCCAATGGCGCAAATACGTCTTTTCTCAACAATGGCATTGTTAATCACATCAACAGTGCTTTGGTCTATACGCATCTCTTCACTATCCATTTTATGCTTAGATAAATCTTCAACCTCAACGGCACTGAAGGTTCCAAGACCAACATGAAGGGTTACCTCTGCAAAATCAACACCTTTAATTTCTAGGCGTTTCAATAGATGCTTAGAGAAGTGTAATCCAGCTGTTGGAGCCGCTACAGCTCCTTCTTCTTTTGCAAAAATAGTTTGGTAACGCTCTGCGTCTTCTGGTTCTACGTCTCTTTTAATATATTTTGGAAGCGGCGTTTCACCCAGCTCTGTTAGCTTGTTTCTAAATTCTTCATACGAGCCATCAAACAAAAAACGAAGGGTTCTTCCTCTAGAGGTAGTATTATCTATAACCTCTGCCACTAGAGTTTCATCATCTCCGAAATACAACTTGTTTCCAATTCGTATTTTACGTGCTGGATCTACCAAGACATCCCAAAGGCGTGTTTCTGGGTTTAATTCACGCAACAAGAATACTTCTATTCTTGCTCCAGTTTTTTCTTTATTACCATACAAACGCGCAGGAAACACCTTGGTGTTATTCATAACTAAAACATCATCCTGGTCAAAATAATCGATAAGATCTTTAAACATCTTGTGCTCGATGGTTTGCTCTTTCCTGTTTAAAACCATAAGGCGAGATTCGTCTCTGATTTCGGCTGGATATTCTGCTAACAACTCTGGTGGTAAATCAAAATGAAAATGTGATAACTTCATGTGCTTTTGTTGGCTTTAGATTCAAAAGATGCAAATATACAATCTGAGGATAGGCCTTGTCAAGTAAATGGCCATTTATTATTGAAAGTATTTTAATATGAGAATTTTAGGGTCTAGCTATTGCTAACAAAAATCTGCGCGTATCCCCACCTTTTTTAAATCAGAATAAAAATTTGGGTATGATTTTGTGACCACCATAGGGTCTTGGATAGTAATACAAAACAACTCGGCCAACACCCCAAAAGCCATAGCCATTCTATGATCTTCATAGGTAGCTATTTCTATGCCTAGGTCCCTATTTTTAAAGGCTATTTTATGAGGCTCTAAAAGCAATGAGTTTTGGGTAACCTTTACCTGTGCGCCTAATTTGGTTAATTCATTTTGCAGCGCCACTAGCCTATCAGTCTCTTTTATTTTAAGGGTATGTAATCCTGTAAGATGGCAGGCTATCCCTAAACCAAAACAAGTAACAGCAATGGTTTGAGCCAAATCTGGGCTTGGGGTTAAATCTGCCTTAAACACTGAGGGTAGCAGGATGTTATTTTTAGTCAGGGCTATGGTTTGGGAATCTATAGCTGTGGTTGTGACCCCTAAGTTTTTATACATAGAGACCAATGCGGCGTCTGCTTGCAAACTAGTTGTTTTAAAACTACTAAGATGTACACTTTGGTTTTTGGACAGCGCCACTAAACTATAAAAGTAAGATGCCGAACTCCAATCTCCCTCAACAGCAATCTTAACCTTGTTGCTTTTTTTTAAGGGAAGTATCCTAATCTCTTGACCTTTAAAAGTATGCGCTACTCCAATTTGGGACAGTAAAGATAAGGTCATATCAATATAGGGTTTTGAGGTAATGTTGCCCTTAAGGGTAAGGGTAAGCCCTTTTTTTAAATAAGGTCCAATAAGCGCTAATGAAGAAATGTATTGACTACTCACACTGGCATCTATTGTGACACTACCACTGAGCACGGCAGGTGCTATTTTAAGAGGAGGATATCCTTGTTTGCCTGTATAGGTTATAGCGGCTCCCATATCCCTTAAAGCGGCTACCAAATGGCCAATAGGCCGCTGACACATTGAGGGGCTTCCAGTGAGGGTAATTTCTTTTTTTGTAGTTGCGGCTAGATAGGCAGTTAAAAAACGCATTGCCGTTCCTGCGTGATGAATATCTAGGGTATCCTCTTGGCTAGAAAGGGCTTTTTGCAATACAAGGGTGTCATCACAGAAGGCTATATTCTCTATCTCAATATCTGGATATAAGGCTTGCAGAATTAACAGTCTATTACTCTCACTTTTAGAACCAGACAAAAAAATAGAAGCCTTGGATACATCTTTATATTTTGAGAGTTTTGCAATCATTTATTTTTATTGGCTTTCTCTTTTAATTTTCCCCAAAACTTTCCGTAGGTCATTGAAAAACCATAAACAAAGCCTCCTAAAACAAGTGCAAAAACGGTCCTTAAACTTACATTTAAAAACCCTGCACTAAAGCCAACAAAGGCCCATTGTACAAAAAAGAAAACAACAGCAAAGGCCAATGTAAGGCTTACCACAGATTTCCAAAATCCTTTATGGTGTATCACTTGTTTAAACATTAGCGTAGTTTTTGATTGCTGTGATGCCTGTCATGATCACGCTTGGTTTTAATATCCAATTTTTTATCAAAAGCATCTTGTAAATCTACACCTGTCTGGTTGGCAAGGCACAAAACTACAAACATAACATCTGCCAGTTCTTCTCCAAGATCTTTGTTTTTATCACTTTCTTTCTCGCTTTGTTCTCCATAACGCCTAGCAATAATGCGAGCTACCTCGCCTACTTCTTCTGTGAGTTGTGCCATGTTGGTAAGTTCATTAAAATAACGAACCCCATGGGTTTTAATCCAGGTGTCTACTTCTTTTTGTGCGTTTTTAATATCCATTACTCTTTATTTTTTGTGTCTATAGTGATCGTAACTGGGCCATCATTTACAAGGGCTACATCCATCATAGCTCCAAATTGTCCTGTTTGCACTTTCTTGTCGAGCTGCTTTTCTAGACCATCAACAAAACCCTGGTATATTGGTATTGCAACCTCTGGCTTGGCAGCTTTAATAAAAGAAGGGCGATTGCCTTTTTTGGTGCTGGCATGCAGGGTAAATTGACTTACCACAATAACATCTGCTTGCAAATCTTGAAGCGATACATTCATGGCCCCATCACAGTCTTCAAAAATACGAAGCTTTGCCACTTTTGCCACCAACCAATCTATATCTTGCTGGTTATCTTGTGATTCAACACCTAGCAAAATAAGCAAGCCTTTTTGTATTTCTGAAATTTTAACCCCTTGCACGCTAACCGTGGCTTGTTTTACTCTTTGAATCACTACTCTCATACACAAATGTAATAGTAATAGCCCTCAAACAATATGAGTACTTCTTAAATTATTCTTTTTTGTTATAAATATCTTTTCTGAAATGTTCTTGCTCCCCCTCTAAAATCTGTAAATAACTCTTATACCTAGACCAAGATAATGAGTCATTTTCTAAAGCATCTTTTACGGCGCATTTAGGTTCTTCTTTATGCAGGCAGTTATTGAATTTGCACTGATCCTTAAGTTCAAAGAACTCAGGGAAATAATTACCCAGTTCTTGTTTTTCTACCTCAACAACTCCAAATCCTTTAATACCAGGGGTGTCTATAATTTGAGCACCAAAAGAAAGGTCATACATTTCTGCAAAAGTAGTGGTATGCTGTCCTTGGCTGTGTTGGGTAGAAATTTCAGAAGTTTTTAACTCTAAGGTAGGCTCTAAGGTATTCACTAGGGTTGATTTTCCTACCCCACTATGTCCAGAAAACATGGATACTTTGTCGCGCATCATTTGCTTTACCTTGTCTATGTTTTTACCTGTTTTGGCTGAAATACCAACACACTCATACCCAATACTCCTGTATAAAGCTGCCAAGTATTTAATTTCTAAGGTTTGGTCTTCGTTATAAGTGTCTATTTTATTAAAGAGCAGCACCGCCTTGATATGATAGGCCTGAGCAGTAACCAAAAAACGGTCTATAAAAGGTGTAAAGGTAGGCGGGTTATTTAGGGTAACTAGTAAAAAAGCTATATCTACATTAGCAGCAATAATATGTGTTTGCTTAGATAGGTTTACAGATTTACGAATGATATAATTATTACGAGTATCGATCTTGTTAATGATACCGATGGTTTCATCTCCTTTGGTTTCAACTTCAAATGCTACATGATCTCCAGCAGCAACTGGATTGGTGCTTTTTATACCTTCTATTCTAAACTTTCCTTTTATTTTGCATTCATAGAAAACTCCATTGGTGGCCTTAACGGTATACCAACTCCCTGTAGATTTATAGACAACTCCTTTCATTAATTACAAAACTCTGAAATTTTAATGGGATGGCATACATTTTATATAGATTTGCGAAAAATTTATTTAATAAAAATAATTATGAAAAAACTTATTCTAGTTCTAGCGCTCGTAGCTTTATTTTCTTTTGATGTAAACGCGCAAGTCTACCAATACCAAACAGTAACAGTGATAGAATCTATCATCCCTAACGGTTTGGGTAGGTCTCGTATGATTTCTGCCAATGAAACTAGAGATTACAAGGTGGCAACCTCTACAAAAACAGGAGAGAAAGACAAAAGGAACAAGACAGACCGAGGAGAACTTCGTGTAAAAGGGTATGATGAAACCAAATTGTTAAACTTCTTTAACATTGGAGGAATTCGTTTTCAAAACATTGCAACCAATGACGCTCTTGTAACTTCAAAAATCAATACCATGGCAGAACAAGGCTGGGAATTAGCCTTCGTAAACAGTGGTATAGAAAGTGATGCTGGTAAAGATGACGGAAAAGGTATTTTTGTAACTCGTTATATTTTCAAAAAAGCAAAGTAAAGCGATACTGCATATCAAAAAAAAGCCTGTATTTTAATTACAGGCTTTTTTTATGGTTTATTTTCTGGTCTTCACCTTATTTTGGTGATGTATTGATTCTTGATGAATGGCTTTGTAAATTTTTAAAATAAAGTCTTCACTTAACTTATGTTCTTCACCTTCTAGAATCATTCTGTTTAAAATCTCATTCCAACGTTTGGTTTGAAGAATAGCAACATTGTTTGATTTTTTCAAAATTCCTATTTCATCTGCAATGCCCATACGCTTTCCTAGAGTATCTACCAACTGATGATCTAAAACGTCAATTTTAGTACGAAGGGTATTGAGTTTATTTTTATACTCCAATGCATCACCATCCTTAAGAGGTATCCGCAAATCTTTAGTCATTTGTTTTAAGGTAGTTGGTGTAATTTGCTGCTGGGCATCACTCCAGGCATTGTCTGGGTCATGGTGGGTTTCTACCATAACACCATCATAGTTTAGATCTAAGGCTGTTTGACATAGATCAAAAATAAGCGCTCTATTACCTGCTATATGTGAGGGGTCAAGAATTAGGGGTAGGTCTGGAAATCTATTTTGTAGATCAATCGGTATTTGCCACTCAGGGTTATTGCGGTACGTATGCTTTTCATAGGAAGAAAAACCCCTATGCACAACACCTAAGTTTTTTAATCCTGCTTTGTAAAACCGCTCTACAGCTCCAAGCCACAAGCTTAAGTCTGGATTTACAGGATTCTTTATCAATACCGTTTTTTGAGTGCCTTTTAAAGCTTCTGCTATTTCCTGTACTATAAATGGAGACACCGTTGTACGGGCTCCAACCCATAATATATCAACATCATGTTTTAAAGCCAGCTCAACGTGAGCGGCATTGGCAACCTCTGTTGTAGTTAATAAACCTGTCTCTTGTTTGGCTCTTTGCAGCCATTTAAGACCTATTTCTCCAACACCTTCAAAATTACCTGGACGTGTTCTTGGTTTCCAAATACCGGCTCTTAGCACCGTAGCGTCTGTGTCTTTTAATTGATGAGCAATTTCTAAGACCTGCTGTTGTGTTTCTGCACTACAAGGACCTGCTATTAACAGTGGATGTGAAAGCTGCATGTCTTTTAACCAAGCACCTAATTCTTTATTATTTTTCATACTTTAAATCAAAAAAAAGAGCCTCTATCGAGGCCTTTTGGGTGTATTAAAATACAATAATCCAACTTTAATTGGAGTTTTGTAGTGGAAACCACCATACCTTTAGTAACAGGGTGTTGCTTTATATTGTACCCTTAACAAAAGTAGTTATTCTAGTAGGGTTTAAAAATTATTTATGAAACTATTAGCAAATCTAAGCTCCACACACATCATGCAAGAAATGGAGGCTATTTGTAAGCGAATTTTCTTTATTGATACAGGCTCTATTTTGCCTGATACTGCTTTAGAAATTCTATCTAAAAACAAACAACAAATCATTGAGGTTTGCTTTGATTAATTTATTCAAATATCAATTGACCTGTAAAAAGCGTCTCTACCTCAACTATATCTGGTCTGTTTACACTAATCACGTCTCCAGTGCTTACTAGCTGTCCTGAGAGAATATCTACAGGATTTACAATCATTTTGTTGGCGCTTCTATGAAAAAAATCAAACTCATTTACCAAGAAATCTCTACCCTCAAAACGCGGGTTCTCATCATTAAAAGCAACCCTTGCCGCATTGGCAGCGCCGCTTATATAAAAAACACTTTGCCCATTGGCACTAATATTAAAAGTATCACAAACAACATCTAGGTAAAAATCTCCTGCTTTTTTTAAAGACACAATACCTCCAGGACCTCCTCCAGTGTTGCTAGTTAGTGTTAACTCTGGAAACACAAGTGTGCCAATACTTGTAATATCATAGTTAGAGGAGTTTCTAATGTGGGTAAGATTTGGAGTGGTTATTGTTACCACAGTAAGCCCGTAATCTCTCACAAAATTACACGCATTGGTATCTCTAACAATCAAGGTGTCATCAAAAACATATACAGATATATCTGTAAGTAAATTCTCTGCCGTGGCAAGACTAACCTGTTGCACATCACCTTGTTTTATAAGTAATGTAACCTCTCCCTCTGAGCGTACTCTTACAAAAGGAGGTACCTCAACTATCATCGAGACGCTATCTCCGGCAGCCTGAAAACAATCTCCAATAGCGTCTGAATTACAAGAGCATAATAGCGCAAGTAAAACGAGTACTGGTATTTTTTTAAATGCTAAGAGTCTTATTTTTTTCATTATTTTAAATTCTAAAACCAACACCAAATGCCACGTTTTCTGCACTTGCCCAGTGAGATTTTAAGGTAACTACGGTAAAAATCTTTTCTGTAATGTAATATTTTAATCCCGGCCTTAAATACACGCGAGCTTCAAACTTATAAGGGTAGTAGGCATAATAACCAACCTGGCCAATAAGAGATAATTTATTTATATGCAACTCATAGCCTACAAAAACGCCAACTCTTTTGTAGTCTTCATCTCCAGTAACACCGTTTGCAGGAAAAGCAGCAGCGCTGTAGGCAATTTCTGTTTCTAAAAATTTAGCAAAAATAGCATCTACACCCACCTGGATAGAGCTTTTAAAACTAAGCCTTTTATCTACATATCCAGAGACAACAACAAATGGTTTTTGACCAAGGCCAATGACACGTCCCTCTTGTATTCCGCCTCGAAGCACCATATTAAAATGTATGGGTTGTTTTATTTTATCAAATCCAGCTGATGTGGTATAGCTAGGTTGGGTATCTACATCTATTTGGTAATTAACTCCTAGGGTTGCAGCGAAGGTATTGGCGCTTGAGTTGGGAGATTTTACACTTGAATTTGAGTAATGAATCAAAGCCAGGCCTGCCTTAAGGCCAACACCTTTAAAAATGTCTTTTTTATTGTACCCAAGCATAAAATAAGAAGAACCTAGCAAGTGAGTACCATAGGCATTATTATTTGGATTTGTATCAATATCATAGGGGTTTTCTGCGTATGCAATACCGGTTGCAACTCGCAAAAACAGGTTTCTTTTCAGAAAATAAAAATTATAGTGTCCATGTATACTTATGGTACTACCCAAGACATCGTTTTGAGGGTTTTGATACACCATAGACACCCCAAAATCTGGATAATTATAGGCCTGTTGCCAACGCGATTTACCAAAGGTTTTTACATTATATCCTAAGATAAACCCCTTTGGGTGGCCTTTAATAAGGTGCTCTATGTCTTTATTATGCCTTAAAATACTGCCATAAAAGTAGTTGGCGTCTATAAAAACAGACTCCTTCTCTTGGCCTTGCATAGCCATAGAACATAACAAAACGACACCAACTAGTATTTTTTTCACACTGCAAATTAAAAGAAACCGTGGGGTTTTAAAAAGGTAAATTTGTTAAATCAACATTTCCGCCAGATAAAATAATACCCACCTTCTTACCGGCAAATGTTTTTTTGTCTTTCAGTAGTGCTGCAAAGGGGACAGCGCAAGAGGGTTCAATTATAATTTTAAGGCGCTCCCACAGTAGTTTCATTGCTGCAATTATTTCCTGCTCCTCTACTCGTATAATGTCTGTAACTAAAGTTTTAATAATAGGAAAATTTTTATCTCCAAGATGTGTTCTTAAGCCATCTGCGATGGTATTTACCTGCGTGTTATATTCAATTTTTCCTGACTGTAAAGACCTATAAGCATCATCTGCATTAAAGGGTTCTCCAGCGTATATACTAGTAGATGATCCGTAATATTTTGCAGCCAAGGCGCTTCCGGCAAGAAGCCCGCCTCCTCCCACTGGAGTAATAATACATTGTAATGATGGTTGCTCTTGTAACAGTTCTATGGCTGCTGTACCCTGCCCTAAAATTACATCTATGTGGTTTGATGGGTGTAAAAAAGTGGCGCCCGTTTTATCTTGTATTTGAGTAGCCATTTCCTCTCGTGCTGCAATAGTAGCCTCAGAGATTGTAATAAGACCACCATAGCTTATAACAGCATCTTTTTTAACCTGTGGCGCATTATTTGGCATTACTATGTATGCTGGAATGCCTAAGTTTTTTGCTGCCAAAGAAAGGGCCTGCGCAAAATTACCAGAACTATGGGTAACCACTCCTTTAGCTCTATCTGCATGAGGTATTTGCAAAATAGCATTGATGGCGCCTCGCATTTTAAAAGCGCCCATTTTTTGAAAATTTTCGCACTTAAAAAAAATAGTGGCTCCACTTAGCTCATCTAGTAATCTAGAAGTTAAAACTGGGGTTTGATGCACATGAGGAGCTACCCTCTCAAACGCTTGTTGAACATCTCTCTGGCTTGGTATCATTGCAGAAGTAATTAGCTTGGTTAGACTGTTAAAATAGTATTATTTAAAGTAATGGCATAGTGTATCTTCACTGAACTCTCAAAAGTAATAGACACAGAGCAATACTTCTCAAAACTCAAAGCTGCTGCTTTTATAACTTTTTGGGGAGCGATGTCTGCCTCTATAATAATATGCACATCAATACGCTCAAAGGGCTTTGCTTGTTTTAGTTGTTTTCTTGCACCAGTAACCTCAATTTTATAAGAGTCTATTTTTTGCTTTTGTTTCTCTAGTATATAAATTACATCAATGGCGCTACAACTCCCAACACCCATAAGTAATAACTCCATGGGGCTAGCACCTTGAGCGCCTTCTTTGGAGGTGTTATCTATCATAATAGGCACGCCAGAGCTGCCTTTTGCTTGAAATAGGTAGGCGTCGTCTTTTCTCTCTAGAGTAACTTTCATAATGCATTGGTGTATGTTGCTACAAATATTGCAAATAAAATTCTTATTCAAAGGATGTTACTGCAAACTCCAGAGCAATTTTCAATAAAGTTTTTTAATCTTAAACAAACCTGTACCTTTGTTTTATAATTAAGAGGAAAGATTTGACTGCTTGCAACCTCTTTCTGAAATATATATTTCAGAAAAAAAATTCTAAATTACCTTTAGAGTTTAAATGCTAAATCAGTGAATTGCATTTTTTTGCAATCTTCTGTGGACCCTAGGTCAAATCTACCCTATTTTACTAAAATCATTAAAACCCATTTATATGGCGTATTTATTTACCTCAGAAAGTGTTTCTGAAGGACACCCAGACAAAGTTGCAGATCAAATAAGTGATGCACTAATAGACAATTTTTTAGCCTTTGACACTAAGGCTAAAGTAGCTTGTGAAACCCTTGTAACAACGGGGCAAGTTATATTGGCAGGAGAAGTAAAAAGTAGTGTATACCTAGATGTACAAAAAATTGCTCGCGATGTTATCAATAAAATTGGATATACCAAAAGTGCATATCAGTTTGACGGAAACTCTTGCGGAGTACTTTCTGCAATTCATGAGCAATCTGCAGATATTAACCAAGGTGTAGACAAAAAGAATCCTGAAAAACAAGGTGCCGGTGACCAAGGAATGATGTTTGGATATGCTACGGATGAGACCGAAAACTACATGCCTTTAGCACTAGAACTATCTCACAGACTCCTTATTGAACTGGCACAACTCAGAAGAGAAAACAAGGAGATACCTTACCTAAGACCTGATGCGAAATCTCAGGTAACCATAGAATATTCTGACGATAACATTCCGCAAAAAATAGATGCTATTGTAATATCTACCCAACACGATGATTTTGATAGCAACGATACCCGCATGCTGGAGAAAATAAAAAAAGATATTGTTGCTATTTTAATTCCTAGGGTTAAAGCAAAATTAAAACCAAACATACAGGCTTTATTTAATGATGCTATTACCTACCACATCAACCCAACAGGAAAATTTGTAATTGGAGGTCCTCATGGTGATACAGGTTTAACGGGGCGTAAAATTATTGTAGACACCTATGGTGGCAAAGGAGCCCATGGTGGTGGCGCTTTTTCTGGAAAAGACCCAAGTAAGGTAGATAGATCTGGGGCATATGCTACAAGGCATATTGCTAAAAACTTAGTTGCAGCAGGGCTTTGTAAGGAAGTTTTGGTTCAAGTATCCTACGCCATCGGTGTTGCAGAGCCAACTAGTGTTTATGTAGATACCTATGGAACATCTAATGTAAAATTAACAGATGGGGAGATTAGTGAAGTGGTTCAAACTCTTTTTGACATGCGCCCTTATTTTATAGAACAGCGTCTAAAACTTCGCCAACCAATGTATAGCGAAACAGCTGCTTATGGGCATATGGGGCGAGAAAATAAAGTAGTTACCAAAACCTTCAGTATACCAAATGCAGCTCCAAAAACTATGGAGGTAGAATTATTTACCTGGGAAAAACTAGATTATGTACAAAAAGTTAAAGACGCATTTTCTTTATAAACACAAACATTATTACAACACTAAACACTACCACGGTATAGATGGTAGTGTTTTTTTTATGTAAAAGAGTCGCTATAAAAAAGTAGTTGTTTGAAAAAAATGTTGGGGTAATGTTAAAGTGTGCTGCTTAAAAAAAAGAGGGTCGTATCTTTAAAATAAAAAATGCGCATCTTACTTTTTATAACTTTATTTCTAGCCACTAGCATGGAAGCACAAACCATTTTTAATTTCTCTAAAAATGCCCAACTAAACAACTGGTATGTTGTTGATGACGGTGTTATGGGAGGACGCTCCATGGGGAGCATAAAACAAGATCAAGAAGGTCATGGTGTGTTTGCTGGCAGTATTTCACTTGAAAATAATGGCGGGTTTTCTTCTGTTAGATATCGTTTACCTGAGCCTATGGATATAAAAGGCGCTACAAAATTGGTGCTCAAGATTAAAGCAGATGGTAAAGAGTATCAATTTAGAGTTTCAGACCAAATTGGGAAAAGATATTCTTACATCACCACTTTTACCACCAATGGGTCTTGGCAAGAAATTGTCATACCTCTTAATTCACTATACCCATCTTTTAGGGGGCGCTCTTTAAATATGCCTAATTTCAGTGCAGATGTCTTAGAAGAAATTACGTTTTTAATAGGTAATAAAAAGACGGAAGACTTTGAGTTACTTATAGAGAGTATCTCCCTGAGGTAAAACAAAAAAAGTATAATCTTACTTATAAAAAACGAGCCCAAGGAAGTTGTTCTTGCACCTGTAGGATCTGAATTTCTAAGTCTTTTTTAAACAACATATGCGCCTTTGAATGCTCATTGAAAGGCTTGTGGAGTTTCCCTGATTGTATGGCAGCTATTTTGTTTTGCATGGCTGTAGTTTCTGGACATACCCATGAGGTCTTAAATGCATTCCAAATAATAGCAATGGCCGTTTGGTTTGGATGAATTAAATCTTCTTTATAATATCGATAATCACGCAACTCATCCATCATAATCTCATAAGAAGGGAAATAATAATTTAATTTCTCAGGGGCCACAATTTCTTGCACCCCAGCAATTAAATGTGCCTTACTCCTGCTATTGGCTAAAAGGCCATCTTTGATGTGGCGCACGGGAGACACTGTGTTTATAATACTGCATGTTGGGTTTATTGTCCTTAATTTGGTTTCTATACCAAGAGAAACATCGCTTACATCATCTGGAGATAGCAGCTGCTTTACAAACTCTTTTTGAGGCACTTTATGGCAATTTGCTACCACAGTATCTCTCTGTAGGTGTCTATACACCCAGGCGGTACCAAATGTAAAAACAACATGAGAAGCCTCTATAAGTGAAGTTCTAAGTTTTTCAAGGGCCAAGTTTAAAGCAGCAATTAATTCTTCTTGAGAGGTATTAGATAATTTTGAGTGTGCCAAAAAACAATGCCACTGCTCGTTTTTAAAAAAAACATCTGAGGTGCTAAACCATTTTTGATCGATAGCTCTAGTAACTAATTTTTCTATAGCTACAGGATGAAATAAAATACCAAAAGGGTTGGTGCACTGTTGGAATTTATAATACTCTAGTTTTGCTCCTATGTTTTGAGCAAAACAACTTCCCAACAAAAGCACCTTAGAGCTATAATTTATAGGTGGGTTTTGCTTTGCTAGTTTTATTGGAGTTGTGAGTTTCATCTTATAGGATATAATCTTTCACTTGTGCTAAGGCTATTGCAATACCTTCTGGTTTTGTACCCCCTGCAGTAGCAAAAAATGGTTGCCCACCCCCACCACCTTGAATGTGTTTACCTAGTTCACGTACAATTTTACCAGCATCTAATCCTTTGCTTGAAACCAATTGTTTGTCTATATAACATGTAAGTAATGCTTTATTATTTGCCTTACTACCAAAGAGGATAAATAAATTATCAATCTCTCCTCCAAGCTCAAAGGCTAGGTCTTTGAGTCCTGCAGCGTCTAGATCTAGTTCTTTGGTTAAAAAGTTTACACCATTTAACAGCACCACTTCATTTTTTAAATCTCCCTTTATATTTTTTGCCTTTTCTTTTAAGAGTTGAGCCACCTGTTTTTGAAGTGCACTATTTTGCTGCTGCATACTTGTTACAGCTTTTACAGGATCTTGTGCATTATTTAATGATTTTTGAAGCGCCGAGAAAGCAGCACTTCTGTCAATAAAATATTGTTTGGCAGCATCACCGGTAATTGCCTCAATACGGCGTATACCACTGGCAACAGCACCCTCACTAGTAATTATAAAATGCCAAATACTGCTGGTATTAGATACATGTGTACCCCCGCACAATTCCATAGAGTTTCCAAATTTTATGGTACGAACTGCATCTGCATATTTCTCTCCAAAGAGTGCAATAGCACCTTGGTCTATGGCTTGTTGGTATGGAATGTTTCTTTTTTCTTCTAAAGGCAATTCTTCTTTTATACGTGCATTTACAAAATCTTGAACCTCAAGAATTTCTTGATCGGTTAGTTTACTGAAATGCGAAAAATCAAAACGCAAAGAACCGCTATGCACCATCGATCCTTTTTGCTCTACATGTGTTCCAAGAACTTTACGAAGTGCTTGATGCAACAGGTGGGTTGCAGAATGATTGGATGCAGATCTAGAACGTTGCTTGATATCTACAACAGCCTTAAAGCTCTCCTGCGGCTTTCTTGGTAGGTTTTTTGAAAAATGAACAATCAAGTTGTTTTCTTTCTTGGTATCTACAATATAAACAACTTCTCCATTGCTAGCCTCAAGGTATCCTTTGTCTCCAACCTGGCCCCCACCCTCTGGATAAAAAGGAGTAATATTAAATACTAGTTGGTACATTTCTCCATCTTTCTTGCTGGCTACCTTGCGGTATTTTACAATTTTTACAGTGGTTTGCAAGGTGTCATAACCAACAAATTCTTCTTGGGTATCTTGGGCAAGTTCTACCCAGTCTCCAGTTGCTATTTTGGTAGCAGAGCGTGATCTGTCCTTTTGCTTTTTAAGCGCAGCCTCAAATTCTTTTTGATCAAGATCATACCCACGCTCTCTTAGTATTAACGCCGTTAAATCTATAGGGAATCCAAAGGTGTCATATAGTTCAAAGGCTTTTACTCCAGAGATTGTTTTGCTATCTGCATTTTCTATAACGGTATCAAGTAGCACCAGGCCTTGATCTAGGGTGCGCAAAAAAGAAGTTTCTTCTTCTTTAATAACATTGGTTATTAAATTCTTTTCTTTTTTTAATTCTGGAAAAGCGCCGCCCATTTGTTTTATAAGGGTGTCTACCAGCTTATAGATAAAAGGCTCTTTGGTGTTTAAAAACGTAAAACCATAGCGTACCGCTCGGCGTAAAATTCTTCTAATTACATATCCAGCACCTGTATTACTTGGTAATTGCCCATCTGCAATAGAAAATGCAACCGCCCTTAGGTGATCACTAATAACACGCACCGCAATATCTACCTTTTGATCTGTACCATAGGCTACACATCTGGTTACCGCTTCTATTTCTCTAATAATGGGTTTAAAAACATCGGTATCATAATTGCTGTTTACTCCTTGTAATACCATGCACAAACGCTCAAAGCCCATACCGGTATCTATGTGCTGGTTGGGTAAAATCTCTAGAGAAGCATCTGCCTTACGGTTGTATTGCATAAATACCAAGTTCCATATTTCAACCACTTGCGGGTGGTCCATATTAACAAGGGTCTTGCCATCTACAGCAGCTTTCTCCTCGGGTGTTCTTATATCTACATGAATTTCACTACAAGGGCCGCAGGGTCCTTGAGCGCCCATTTCCCAGAAATTATCGTCCTTGTTACCCATCAGTATTCTATCTTCAGAGATAAACTCTTTCCAGATATCATAGGCCTGGGAATCCATATCTAGATTATCTGCGTCATCACTTCCCTGGAAAACAGTAACGTATAAAATGTCTTTGTCTATCTTATAAACCTCGGTTAACAGCTCCCAAGCCCATGCAATAGCGTCTTTTTTAAAGTAGTCTCCAAAACTCCAGTTACCTAGCATTTCAAATAAAGTATGGTGATAGGTATCATACCCTACCTCTTCCAAATCATTGTGTTTACCACTTACACGCAAACACTTTTGAGAGTCTGTCAGGCGGTTATTTTTTGGGGTGGCATTTTCAAGGAAGTACTCTTTAAAAGGAGCCATCCCACTGTTCACGAACATAAGGGTAGGGTCATTCTTTAACACCATTGGTGCAGAGGCAACAATACTGTGTTTTTTACTTTCAAAGAAGTTTAAAAAAGTAGCGCGAATTTCTTGAGATTTCATAGGTGTCTTTTGTACTGAAATTTTAATTGAAAAGGCTATGCCAAAAACAATTTCTATATTTGTATAACGTTAGCAATACCAGCGTTAGCAATTTAACAACAAAAATAAGTTTTTTTAATTTATGAGTAAGGTAAAATATTACTATGATAGTGAAACATTATCATACCGGAAAATAGAGCATAAGAAAGGGCGCAAAACTGGGCTTTTTATTTTGAGTTTTATGGGGGTGTTACTCAGTGGGTTTTTATTGATGCTCTTATTTCTAAACCTTCCAAACTTCGAAACTCCAAAAGAAAAAGAACTCAACAGGGAGTTAACCAATCTAGAATTTCAAGTAAAACTGCTGAATAAAAAAATGATTGAGGCAGAAACGGTATTAACAGAAATTGCAGAGCGTGACAACAATCTATACCGTGTTTATTTTGAAGCCAACCCTATCCCCCAGGAGCAAAGAAAAGCTGGTTTTGGAGGTGTAAATAGATACAAAGACTTGGAGGGCTTTGATAACTCAAAATTAATTATCTCTTCAAACAAGCGCATCGACATACTCACCAAACAAATTGTTGTGCAGTCAAAATCTTTAGATGAAATTGCCGCTTTAGCCACAGAAAAAGAAGCGCTTTTAAAAAGTATTCCTGCCATACAACCTGTAAAAAACGAAGATTTAACTCGTATGGCTTCTGGATATGGGTATAGGACAGACCCCTTTACAAAGGCTAGAAAGTTTCATTTCGGTATGGACTTTACAGCACCTCGCGGAACCCCCGTATATGCAAGTGGTGATGGTAGAGTTTCTAGGGTAGATAATAGAGCCTCTGGGTATGGAAAACACATACGAATTAAACATGGATTTGGATATATGAGCCTGTATGCCCACCTGTATAAATACAATGTAAAAAGAGGACAAAGAGTAAAAAGAGGAGATTTAATTGGGTTTGTAGGAAGCACGGGGAGATCTGAGGCGCCACATTTGCATTATGAAGTTTTTAAAGATAAAAAACGCATCAACCCCATTAACTTTTACTACGGAAATCTTAGCCCTAAAGAATTTGCAGACATCCTTAAAAAGAGTCAACAAGAAAATCAATCACTAGATTAAGAGTTTATAAAAAAATTACATGCACATAAATCTTCCAGAAAAATTATATTATGGTATTGGTGAAGTTGCCAAGGCCTTTGGGGTAAACACCTCTCTTATTAGGTTTTGGGAGAAGGAGTTTGATGTTTTGCAACCTAAAAAAAATGCCAAGGGAAACAGAAAATTCACCCCTAAAGACATTAAAAATCTTGAGCTGATTTACCATCTGGTAAAGCAGCGAGGCTTCACCCTAGAAGGGGCTAAAACCCACCTCAAAGAAAATAAAGGCAATACTTTAGAGAATTTTGATGTCATTCGCAAATTAGAAAGCGTGAAATCTGAGCTGCTTAAAATTAAGGAGCAATTATAAACAAGAACTTCTATAGCGATAGCAAACTTCTTTTATTGCCTAGAATATCTTGTCGCTAAATCCATTAAAAAACAAAACCACCCAATCTCAAAAAGAGACAAGGTGGTTTTTGTATACATTACCTTATGTTAATCCTATAATTGTGGTAACAATACTGTGTCTATTGCATGTATAACGCCATTTGCAGCTTGTACATTTGTTACAATAACTTGGCTTGTTCTTCCATTTGGATCTGTAATTATTGCCGTTGTTGCGTCAATCTCTACTGCATCTCCAAGGGTAGCTACTGTTCCAGTCACTAAATCTTCTGCACGAACATTAGCTCCTGCTACAACATGCGTATCAAGAGTTGCTGTTAAAATAGCTCCATCAACATCATCTATACCTGCAACACCTAACTCTGCGTATAAATCAGCAAATGCTTGATTGGTTGGAGCAAAAACTGTAAAAGGTGCTGGTGCAGTACCGTTGGCAGTGGTTAAAACACTTACGTAATCTGGTTGGTCTGCTCTTGTAAGAGCACCTACTAATTCAGAGAATGTTGCTACGTCTGCTGCTGCAAAAGTTACAACACTTGGTAGAGTGATTACAGCATCTACAATGTGTATCACACCATTATCTGCAGAAACATCAGCAGTAGTTACACTAGAGATTCCGTTCAACATTACACCTTGTGTAGTGTTAACATACATACTTAGTGGCGCGTCAGCTTCACCGTTAAAAGTGGCAGAAGTATTGATATATCCTGTAGATAGGTCAGCTGCATTATTGATACCTCCTACTACATGGTTTAATAATGTACTAGCTAGCGCATCTACAGGTACATCTTCTAGAGTTGCAAACCCATTGGCAGTTAGAAAATCTGCAAATGCGTCATTGGTGGGAGCAAATACCGTGAAAGGTCCTTCAGAGACTAACACTGATGTTAAATTTGTAATTGCAAGTGCACTCCCTAGGGTGCTAAAATCTGGATTTCCTGCTACGATATCAACAATAGTATTTGTTTCTGCTGGAAGTGCTTGGTCATCATCACTACAAGACGTAAAAATAATTGCTAATGCTAAAAGGCTAGTTCTAAATAAATTTTTCATTTTTTTTGTTTTGATTAAGCTCGCAATGTAAGGACTGATTTTGGTTTGAATTGAATCTTTAGTTTCATTTAGCAATAATTTAACTAAGGATGTTAAAGTTTTACAAAGAAAGTAGGGTAACAAAAAAATGTGTTTGTTTTTTAAGGAGATTTCTAATTATAAACATAAATAAGGATCGAGTAAATATATTAAGGTCTGTTTTTACAACTCAGCTTTTAAATAATACTATCTTTAAGGCTACAATAAATAGTATGTTAGCACTAAAAATACACCCAAATCTAATAGAATGTGGCACAGATGAGGCAGGTCGCGGATGTCTTGCCGGCCCTGTTACTGCGGCTGCAGTAATCTTGCCCGATGATTTTACCCACCCGTTTCTTACAGACTCTAAACAACTCAGTGAAAAAAAAAGAATGGAGCTTAAACCTATTATTGAAGCTGCAGCTATAAGTTATGGTGTCTCTCATGTTATGATGGAAAAGATTGACCAAATAAATATATTAAACGCATCTATTTTGGGTATGCACCAATCTATAGACAAGCTCACTACCCGTCCAGAATTTATAGCCATTGACGGAAACCGTTTTAAACCCTATCACAAAGTTAGGTATGAGTGTGTCGTTAAAGGAGATGGGAAATATCTGCACATTGCCGCTGCCTCTATACTAGCCAAAACAGCCAGAGATTTGTACATGGAGAAACTTCATGAGCAATATCCAATGTATAACTGGAAGCAAAATAAAGGGTACCCAACCAAAGAACATAGAGCGGCTATTTTTAAATATGGGCCTTCTCCCTACCATCGTAAAAGTTTTAAACTACTACCAGATCAATTACGTCTAAATTTATAAAGGTGTTGAAAACCCTTCAATAAACAAAGACAACTATGCTCATATTTTAAGCAATCCTTTATACTTTTGTATTTATGACGTCTTTAAAAAGAATCGCCTTACTCTTTACAATTTCTCTACTAATGAGCAGCTGTGACTCTTATAAGTCATCGCAAAAATCTATGCTTGATTTTATAGATCCTAGTTGTACATTAATTTATACCATTGATGATGTCTCACAGGTAGAGAAAGATCTCCAAGACAATGTACTTATTGGCGCAATGAGCACCATAAAGTTGCAGCAAGTACTAAAAACAAATCCTTTTATTGGCAAACTACCCTCTAGCTCAGAAATAGTAATAGCAATGCCTGTGGCGCAAGACTCCACAAACAATGTTTTGGTAATTGCCAAATTTCAAAAAACAAGGCCTCAGGATAGCTTAACAAAAAAAAGCCCTCCAAAAAAAGGGATTGTACTCTCTAGCTACTCTGAAGAGTCTATTTACCAGATGCAAGTTGGAGATTATATATTGTATTCTAGGTCAAAAAAATGGCTTGAAAAGACCAAAATCCAAGAAGAAAACCAGGATGAGGCCCTGGCTAAACTTATGGAATCAAACACTTTTAAGGGCATCAGTGTTTATTCCAAAAATAATGCCTTTTTGGGGTCTGAAGCTATTTTGAGCGCCTGGAACGGGCTTGATTTAACCCTAGTTTCTAAAGGCATACAAGGCTCTGGAATAGCTATGATACAAGATAGTTTGCAATTACTCTCTGTATTTAAAGGACAACAATCCCATGAGTTTTCTATGGCTAGCATGATTCCAAACACGGCCTTAAGAGGCCGCACTATAGGATACTCCGATGCTGAGCTTTTATACCAAAACATAAATATTTACAAAAAAGACAGCACACAGGTATTGCTCCCAGATGTGTTTGAAACCCTAAAAAGTATAGGTCAGGTCGTTTTAAATAACGGCGAAATAACCCTTATGGAGAGCCTTGATAGCCAATTATCTTTAGAGAGTTTGGCAAAGTACATTTCTGGTAGAGAAACCTACAGAGATGTGGCACTATACACCTTTAACGTTCCAAATTTAGTACACCATACCTTTAGCCCATTGTTACAAGAGTACCAAATTAATGTGCTTTTTAGTATAGACAACTATATCATTGGCGCCAGTACTATGGAAGTTGCCCAACAATACATCAATGCTATAGAAACCCGCAACACACTCTCTGAGGCCTCTTATTTTAAAAATGTAAGTGAGCAGTTGCCTACCACAAGTTCATTATTGGTTTTTGAACAGCAGCACACAGCAGGATTTTCTAACCAGGCAATGGGAAATTTGCCCACTAAGCAAATAGCAAATGATTTTCCTATCGCTATTTTTCAATACAAGTATGACACCTCTTTTGCCCATATTAACTTTATAAACCACAAGGCTGGTAAAGAAGTTAAAAAAGCAAAAGGGGTGACTCAATTAGTCACTATTGATGTAGGAAAAACCATACTGGGTGATCCTCAATTTTTTACAAATCATAAAACAAATGAGAAAGAAATTGTAGTACAAGACATTGAAAACAAACTTCATTTATTTGCCTTAAGCGGTACCAAAATTTGGACAAAGGCTTTAGATAGCCCTATATTGGGAAGTATTAGTGAGATAGATCTGCTTGGCAATGGCAAAAAACAACTTGCATTTACCACCAAAAATAAATTGTATGTCTTGGATAGAAACGGGAAGCAAGTAGCACCTTTCCCTATTACCTTCAGGGATCAAATCACCCAACCTCTTGCTGTTTTTGACTATGATAACACCAAAAAATACAGGTTTGTTATCATTCAAGACAATGAGATAGTGATGCTTGATAAAAAGGGCAAAACGGTCAAGGGGTTTACCTTTAAAAAAGCAAAAAGTAGCATTATTGGTATGGCGCAGCACATACGACTTCAAAATAAAGATTATTTGCTATTTCAGCAAGAAAACGGGACCCTCTCCATACTCTCTAGAACCGGGAAAGAGCGTGTTAAAGTTTCAGAAAAATTAAATCTTACAGGGGGGCCTATTTTAAAGACAAGAACAAGTTTTGTTTTAGTGACAAAAGATAGTGAGCAAAAAACCATTTCACAATCTGGAAAAATAACAAGTAAAAAAATAAACACACCCAATGACTACTCCCTAAATATTGTAAGAGACAATACCATTTCACTGTCAGACAACCACCTAAGAGTAAACTCAAAACACATAGAACTTCCCTTTGGTATCTACACCAGCCCAAGGGTCTATTATGCCAATAAAAAAGGATACATAACCACTACAGAAACTCAAGAAAAAAAGACGTATTTGTACAACTTTGATGGAGCGCTGCTAAAAGGATTTCCTGTATATGGAGCCAGTAGCGCAAGGATTATTGCCACAAAGAAAAACGTGTTTGTTCTAACAAAAGAGGATGACACAAAGTGTATTGTATACCAAATTAAATAAACTACAGGTGGGCTTTAAAGAGTACTAAAAAATGTTTTAGTAGCGATGCCTTAACATCTTCCATTGACACTTGCTGCACTCCTAACTCTACATTTAAAGACGTAACAGCTTTATCTTTAATGCCGCAAGGTATCATGTGGTCAAAATATCCTAGGTCTGCATTTACATTTAATGCAAAGCCGTGCATGGTAACCCAGCGGCTAGCTCGGACACCCATGGCGCAAATTTTTCTGGCAAAAGGAGTACCTGGATCAAGCCAAACACCAGTTTCGCCCTCAGAGCGCTGTGCTTTAATTCCGTATTGATCGAGGGTTAATATTACCATTTCTTCCAATAGGCGTAAATACTTATGGATATCTGTAAAGAAATTTTCTAAATCCAAGATGGGGTAGCCCACAACTTGTCCTGGACCATGATAGGTAATATCTCCACCTCTATTTATTTTATAAAAGGTAGCGCCAATAGCCGCCAAAGTATCCTTGGGTATTAAAAGATTATCCAGATCACCACTTTTACCAAGAGTATACACATGTGGGTGTTCTACAAACAAAAAATGGTTTGGAGTTTGCAATCCAGCAGCTTCTCTTCTATTTTTAATTTTTATATCAATTATAGCGGCAAAGAGACTTTCCTGGTACTGCCAAGTTTCTTTGTAGTCTTTAAGACCAAGGTCTTGTAATTGTAGTTGTTTGTTCAAGATATAGTAAGCTTCTAAGACACCTTTAATGGCGTGTTGTATGTGTTAGTGACACCTTAATAAATAACCTATGGCGCCTTTAGTACTGGCATTAAACTTGGTTAGTTATCTGGGTTATTTAAAATTATAAGGGCCGCAATTACCCCAGGAATCCAACCCAAACAGGTTAAAATTAAAACAATTAATACAGAACCACACCCTTTATCAATTACGGCAAGGGGTGGGAATAAAATCGAAAGTACAACTCTCCAAAAACTCATAGGTAGTATTATGTTACAAAATTACAACTATTTATAATATAGGTCTGCCCCTTTTTGTTTTGTTACAAGGGTTATAAATCTCTTTAGGTAAATTAGCTAAATAATTGATATAAATAACAAAATTAAAACCAGTATGTATCCACTTTTGCTAGCTGCTGGGCAAGGAAACAAAATTTTGTAAAAATTTTAAGATTAAAATAGGGAAATAGGCTAATTTTGTAGTATAAATTAAGCATATGCAACTTTCTGAACTAGAAATCATTCGTAGAGAAAAACTAAGCCAATTAAGAGCCTTGGGTATCAACCCATATCCAGCAGATCTATATCCTGTAGATCATACCAGTAAAGCTATTAAAGAGCAGTACCAAGAAGGTAAAAAAGTGATTATTGCTGGAAGATTGATGCGTAAAAAAATACAAGGAAAAGCTTCTTTTGCTGAAATACAAGATAGCCAAGGAAGAATACAAGTGTACTTTAACAGGGACGAAATTTGCCCTGGTGAAGATAAAATGAAATACAACGAGCTGTTTAAAAAATTACTAGATCTTGGAGATTTTATAGGTGTTGAAGGAGAATTGTTTACCACACAAGTAGGAGAGATTACCGTTTTGGTTAAAGATTTTAAGTTATTAAGCAAAGCATTAAAACCATTGCCTTTACCAAAAACAGACAGCCAAGGAAATACCTATGATGAGTTTATTGATCCAGAAATGCGCTACAGACAGCGCTATGCAGATTTGGTTGTAAACCCAAAGGTAAAAGAGGTTTTTGTAAAAAGAACAAAGCTCTTTACAGCCATGCGTGACTTTTTTAACAATAGTGGTTATTTTGAGGTAGAAACACCCATTTTACAGTCTATACCGGGAGGTGCTGCGGCAAGACCATTTCAAACACATCATAATTCTCTTGACATTCCTATGTATATGAGAATTGCCTGTGAGTTGTATCTAAAAAAATTAATTGTTGGTGGGTTTGACGGGGTGTATGAATTTGCAAAAACCTTCAGAAACGAAGGTATGGATAGAACTCACAATCCTGAGTTTACCATGATGGAGATTTATGTGGCCTATAAAGATTACAATTGGATGATGGATTTCACAGAGGAGCTATTAGAGTATTGTGCCACTCAGGTAAACGGAAGTTCAAAAACGGTGTTTGGTGATCATGAAATTAATTTTAAAGCTCCGTACGCAAGAGTAACCATGACAGATGCCATTAAACATTTTACTGACTTTGATATTTCTGGAAAAACAGAAAATGAAATTAGAGAAGCTGCCAAAGCTATGGGTATTGAGGTAGACAATGCTATGGGTAAAGGAAAACTAATAGATGAAATTTTTGGCCAGAAATGTGAAGCTAATTATATACAACCTACCTTTATTACTGACTATCCAAAAGAGATGAGCCCCTTAACCAAAGAACACCGCTCTAACCCAGAACTTACAGAGCGCTTTGAATTAATTATATGCGGTAAAGAATTGGCCAACGCCTATTCTGAGCTTAACGACCCTATAGATCAAAGAGAACGTTTTGAGGATCAAGTAAAACTAGCTGGCCGAGGTGATGATGAGGCTACAGAATTTATTGACCAGGATTTTTTAAGAGCATTAGAGTATGGAATGCCCCCAACCTCTGGTATGGGAATTGGTATGGATCGCTTGATTATGTTTTTAACCAATAATGCCTCTATACAAGAAGTGTTGTTTTTCCCTCAAATGAAACCAGAGCAGAAACAAGTTGCCATGAGTGAGGATGAAAAAGCTGTTTTTAATATACTAAAGGGCGCATCTCCCAAATATTTAAATACACTAAAAGAGCAATCTGGGCTAAGCAACAAAAAGTGGGACAAAACCATAAAGGGCCTCACAAAAAATAACTTGGTAAAAGTTGAGAAGACTCCAGAGGGATTGTTGGTTACTATGGCCTAAACTATTTTACACAGTAGTACTAAAATGAAAAAATATATAGACGCTTTTATCGATGCTTTTTTTGGGACCTTAGACTGGACCTGGAACTCTATTGTCTTTGAAGTGCCTTTTTACACGAATTATTTTTGGGGTCTTATTGCAATTTCTTTGGTAGTCTGGGGGCTAGAAATTGCTTTTCCTTGGCGTAAAAACCAAGCAGTGTTTAGACAAGATTTTTGGTTGGATGGATTTTACATGTTTTTTAATTTCTTTATTTTTTCTATTGTAATAGAGGGGGTGTATGAGGTGTTAAAACTGTCATTCACCAGCATTAATGTTGATGAAAAAAGTCTTGCCCTTATTGATATTTCACAGTGGGCAGCTGTTATACAATTGTTGGTGTTTTTTGTTGTGCTAGATTTTGTACAATGGCTCACACACATAACTTTACACAAATACCCTCTGCTTTGGAGATTTCATAAAGTCCACCATAGTGTAAAACAAATGGGCTTTGCTTCTCATTTAAGATACCACTGGATGGAAAACATACTCTATAAGCCTCTTAAAACTTTTGGTGTAATGATCCTGGGAGGTTTTGAACCTCAACAGGCATTTATTATTCATTTTATCACCATTGCAATTGGGCATTTTAACCATGCAAATATTAAAATTACTTGGGGGCCGTTAAAGTATGTTTTCAACAACCCTGTAATGCACTTATATCATCACGCTAGTGAGGTCCCTAAGGGAAGGCGTGGAGTAAATTACGCCATTAGCCTGAGTCTTTGGGATTACCTGTTTAAAACCAATTACATCCCCGAAGACAGTGGCGATGTAGCACTTGGCTTTAAGGGGGATGCTAGCTTCCCTAAAGATTTTGTTGGTCAAAACACTTATGGGTTTAAAAAAGACCAATAACAATACTTCAAAACAATACCCTGCTTCCAAACAAATTAGCAGGTATCGTAAAAAAATAGCCCCTTAATAGGATATATATGTTTTTTGGCTTAATTATTGGTTTATTGTATTGAAATTATATACTTTAGTGGCCCATATTATAAACATACAATCATGAAAAATTTACTAAAAATTATAGCAATTGCTGCAGTATTTGTTTTAGGTACACAAAACACAACAGCACAGTCATTAACGGTTAACCAAGACAGACCAGAGACTATTGCAAAACAAAAAACTGCTGAGCTGAGTAAAGCTTTAGGACTTGACGGAACACAGCAACGTTATATCTTTAGAGCCCTTACAGCAAATGAGGTAGATACAAGAAAAAACGTAGATGGTCAAGATGCAAATAGCCCAGAGGTAATTGCATACAAAACAAAATTTGCAGCATCTCTAGAAAGAGCCATGAAAAAGACACTTACCCCAGAGCAGTTCACTGCCTGGAAAGCGATGCAAAAATAATACGTATTGTTTCAATACAATTAAAAAGTCCTACTTGTTAAATTAGGACTTTTTTTATGCCAATAATTTTGCTGCATGATCTGCAGCAGCTATGGTTTGATCCAAATCTTTATAGGTGAGGGCATCTGTTAAAAACCAAGTTTCATAGGCACTAGGAGCTATATAAATACCCTGGTCTAACATGCCGTGAAAAAAGGTATTGAACCTTCCATTTGATGCGGCCCCTGCTGCGGTCTTAAAATCTGTAACAGGAGTCTGGCTAAAATGTACAGAGATCATAGATTGCTCTCTGTTGATGGTATGAGCAATGTCTCTTCTAGTAAATACCTCTGTGAGTCCTTTATGTAAATAGGCTGTTTTTTGATCTAAAGAAGTGAAAATTTCAGGATTCTGGTTAAGCTCACTCAGCATTGCAAAACCAGCTGCCATAGCAAGAGGATTACCGCTCAAAGTACCTGCTTGATAAACAGGGCCCAAAGGAGCTAAATAACTCATAATAGCGGTATTGGCTGCAAAGGCGCCCACAGGCAAGCCTCCACCGATTACTTTACCAAAAGTAACAATATCTGCCCGTACATTTTTAAGTTCTTGCACACCACCCGGGGCAAGCCTAAAGCCGGTCATGACCTCATCAAAAATCAATAATATTTGATGGGCATCACAAAGCGCTCTTAGTCCTTCCAAAAATCCTGGAGCTGGAGAGATACAACCCATATTACCTGCAACAGGTTCTATAATAATACACGCAATTTGGCCGAGATTTTGGGCTACAATTTCTTCTACATGATGTAAGTCATTATACCTAGCAAGTAAGGTGTCTTTTGCAGTTCCCTTAGTAACTCCAGGGCTGTTTGGGCTTCCAAAAGTAACGGCGCCACTTCCTGCTTGTATTAAAAAAGAATCACTGTGGCCATGATAACACCCTGCAAACTTTATTATTTTATCTTTATTGGTATATCCTCTTGCCAAACGCACAGCGCTCATACAAGCCTCTGTACCGCTGTTAACAAACCGAATCATTTCTATATTTGGAACCATAGATATTGCCAGCTCGGCAATTTGGGTCTCTATTTGAGTAGGCATTCCAAAACTAGTTCCAAGCTGTGCCTTATCTATAATAGCATTTACAACAGGCTCATAGGCATGTCCTAAAATCATGGGGCCCCATGAGTTGATATAATCTATAAGACGGTTGCCATCTGCATCATATAAATAAGCACCTTTGGCCTTTTCAACAAAAATAGGTTCACCACCCACGGCTTTAAACGCGCGCACTGGAGAGTTAACCCCTCCTGGAATTACCTTTTGTGCTTCTGCAAAAAGAGCACTACTTCTTTTGTATATCATTTACTATTTTTTTGAGCCTTTTAAATACAACTCTTGCCCTATAGACAAAGTAGTATCTTTTAAATTATTATAGCTTTTTAAATCTTCTACCGAAATATCAAACCTTCTTGAAATACTATACAATGTATCTCCTTTGGAAACAGTGTATGTTTTTAAAGATGTATTGTCTGGTTTGTTGTTCGATTTTCTCTTACTTCTTTTTGAGCCTAGGGCTTGTTTGTCATAATCTTGAAGTTGGTATCTCTCAATTATACTAATTAGTTTGTTGGGATATTTTGGATCTGTAGCATATCCTGCCTTTTTTAAACCCCTGGCCCAGCCTTTGTAATCTTTTTTGGACAAGTCAAACAAAAAACTGTACCTGCCTCTTGTTGTTAGAAACAAAGAGTGATCTCTGTAAGAGTATTTTGCATCTACATACTTTCTAAAGCATTCTTGATCCTTATCATCATCATGATGTACATAATCACCCTGCCAACCCCTGTGACACTTGATGCCAAAATGGTTGTTTGCCTTTACACTCAAGGTGCCTCTGCCCGCGCCACTCTCCAAAATCCCTTGCGCTAGGGTAATACTGGCAGGAATACCGTATTGTTTCATCTCCTGCATTGCTATTTCACTAAATTGAACTATATACTCTTCAACTACATTGGTGTAACTTTTTACAGCCACTGGTGCAGTTGCAACTGATTGTTGAGCTTCACTAGTACTACTTTGAGAAACAGTATGGACATCAGGTGTAGAGACGGTGTTTTTTTTTGCCCTACAGCTAGACAGTAAAACAAGACAAATAACACACACTATTGTGATTTTGTGATTCATATTATACATTAATTTGGGGTAAATTCTTTTTTTTCAGTTTTAGGTTCATACCAGATACACCTTGCATTCCGCCGGTATGTAGTGCTAAAATACGGCTATTTTTCTTGAAATAATCTTTTTTAATAAGATCAAAAACACCATAAAGTAATTTGCCTGTGTATACAGGATCTAGACCAATACCATGGGTATGTTTAAAGGTGTTTATAAACTCAATTAATGTGGTATCTACCTTAGCATACCCACCAAAACAATAGGCATCTGTAATGCTATAATTTGTATTGGAAGTGTATTTTGAAACTACCTGGTCTTGAAATGTCCCTTTGAGTGCAGAAAACCCAATGGCATTTTGATGCTCCTTTAATGAAGACACAACACCCGCCAGGGTGCCGCCCGTACCCGTGCAAAGACAGATATAATCATACTGAGCGTCCTTTGGTGTTAGAATTTCTGTACATCCTTTTACAGCCAAGTCATTGGTGCCCCCCTCAGGGACCGCATAAAAATCACCATAGCTATCGTGCAGGGTTTTTAAAAATGCTGGCGTATGCTTCAAAGCGTATTGCGCTCTAGAAACAAATACTAGGTGCATCCCTTGCTGCTTTGCATAGCGTAATGTTGGATTTTGCTCATACACCCCTGCTAACTCCTCTCCTCTTATAACGCCAATAGTTTTAAGATTGTTTAATTTTCCTGCAGCTGCTACCGCAGCGATATGATTTGAGTAGGCACCTCCAAAAGTTAGCATGCATTTTTGAGAACTCTTCAACACATGTGCAATGGTGTACTTTAATTTTCTAAACTTGTTACCTGATATAATAGGGTGTAAAAGGTCTTCTCTTTTTATAGCTAAGCTAACATCACGCCCAAGAAAAGAAACATCTATTATTTGATTCATTTTGAAATAGCTAAACCCTTTTTAAAGAAAAATATATGGCAAATTTACAAAACATGAGAGTATCTAGTTTATTTTTAACACCCAAAGCAACAAATTTTATTGCAAAAGAAAATCAAGCTACTTATACTGCCAACTTTGCGTATTTTTGTTAGGTGTTATTTCCCAAGAAAAAAATAGAACTAGAAGAAGGAGACTTCTACCTCACGCCAGAGGGTTATAAATGCTTTACAGCACAATACCACCTTAAAAGAACTTATTGTTGTGAAAGTGGTTGCCGTCATTGCCCCTATGGTTTTAATAAAAAAACAAATACACAATAGTAGATAGCCCTGAACATCTATCTATAAATGCAAACTATCAAAAAAAGCACCATGACCTTTAAAGAAGAAATACTAGCTGGAATACCTAATGAATTACCTCTCAAAAAAGCGTACGACCTTGAAGTAAACCATGCCCCAAAAAGAAAAAAAATACTCTCTCCAGAAGAAGAAACTCTAGCATATCGCAACGCATTGCGTTATTTTGATCCTAAACATCACGCTACGCTCCTACCAGAGTTTAAGCATGAACTAGAAACATACGGGCGTATTTATATGCACCGCTTTAAACCCGATCACAAAATTTACGCAAGGCCAATACAACAGTATCCTGGTGTTTGCAACCAGGCAAAGGCGATCATGCTTATGATACAAAACAACCTGGATCATGCTGTTGCACAGCACCCTGATGAGTTAATTACCTATGGTGGTAATGGAGGGGTATTCTCAAACTGGGCACAGTACCGCTTGGTGATGCAATACCTAGCCCAAATGACAGACCAGCAAACATTGGCAATTTACTCTGGGCACCCTATGGGTTTATTTCCTTCTCATAGTGATGCCCCAAGAGTGGTTGTAACCAACGGAATGATGATACCCAATTACTCTAAGGCAGATGACTGGGAAAAATTTAACGCCCTTGGTGTTACCCAATATGGCCAAATGACAGCAGGCAGCTATATGTATATTGGGCCACAAGGTATTGTACACGGCACAACCATTACAGTGCTAAACGGTTTTAGAAAAATTAAAAAATCTCCCAAAGGAGGATTATTTGTAACCTCTGGCCTTGGAGGTATGAGTGGTGCTCAACCAAAGGCAGGAAACATAGCAGGTTGTGTTACTGTTTGTGGAGAAATAAATAAAAAAGCCACAAAAACAAGACACGAGCAAGGATGGGTAGATGAGGTGATTAGTGATCTTGACCAACTTGCCAAGAGAGTGAAAGAGGCCTTAGAGGCTAAACAAGCAGTTTCTATAGCTTGGGATGGAAATATTGTTGATGTCTGGGAACATTTTGACAAAGAAAACATCCATATAGATTTAGGGAGTGATCAAACCTCACTGCACAATCCATGGGCTGGAGGGTACTACCCAATGGGATTAACCTATGAGCAATCTAACCAGATGATGGCAGACAATCCTGCTTTATTTAAACAAAAAATACAAGAAACACTTAAACGCCACGTGGCGGCAATAAACAAACATACCGCAAAAGGAACCTACTTTTTTGATTACGGAAATGCCTTTTTACTTGAAGCCTCTAGAGCAGGTGCAGACATCATGGCAGAGAACAACATAGATTTTAAATACTCAAGTTATGTTCAAGACATTATGGGGCCTATGTGCTTTGATTATGGATTTGGACCTTTTAGATGGGTTTGCGGTTCTGGAAAACCAGAAGATTTAGCAAAAACAGATGCTATTGCCTGTCAAGTACTAGAAGAAATCATGAAAGATGCTCCTTCTCAGGTGCAACAGCAAATGGCAGATAACATACAATGGATTAAAGGCGCACAACAAAACAAACTTGTAGTGGGCTCTCAAGCAAGAATTTTATATGCAGACTCAGAAGGAAGAATGAAAATAGCCAGTGCTTTTAATAAAGCAATTAAAGAGGGCCATCTTGATACAATTATCTTAGGGCGAGATCATCACGATGTGAGCGGTACAGATTCTCCATACAGAGAAACTAGTAATATTTATGACGGGAGTCGCTTCACGGCAGATATGGCAATTCAAAATGTAATTGGAGATAGTTTTAGGGGTGCAACCTGGGTAAGCATACACAATGGTGGTGGTGTTGGCTGGGGTGAGGTGATTAATGGCGGCTTCGGTATGGTTCTTGATGGTAGTAGTGATGCACAAAGACGACTAGAAAACATGCTCTTTTGGGATGTTAACAATGGTATAGCGAGACGTAGTTGGGCAAGAAATAAGGAAGCAGTATTTGCTATTAAAAGAGAAATGAAACGCAACCCAAATCTCAAAGTAACACTTCCAAATTTTGTAGATGATGCACTTTTAAACTAAAACATTATGAAATTATTAAAAACCTTTTCTATTTTCTGCCTACTTATTTTAAGTTCTTGTAACATCGTTCGTGTTGTAAGTGATTATGATAAAACAACTAACTTTGACAACTACAGTTCTTTCGCCTTTTTTAAACCAGGTATAGACAAGGCCAAAATAAGCGATCTAGACAAAAAAAGAATATTGCGCGCCATACAAGATAATTTAATGGCCAAAGGCATGAATAAAAATAGCAGCCCAGATATCTTGGTAAGTATTTTTACCAAAGAAAGCCAACGTGTTGATATATATCAAAACAACTTTGGTGGCGCCTGGGGCTGGAACCCATATTGGGGAGGAAACTTTAACAACAATAGGATGATTTCCTCAAACATAGAAGGAAGCCTCTTTATAGACCTCATTGATGCAAAAACCAAAGAATTAATCTGGCAAGGGGTGAGCCATAGTGGCATATACAGGGGCAATGATATAGAAAAACGCGAAGAAAAAATCAGGCTTATAGTTTCTAAAATACTAGCACAATACCCCCCAGACCAAAACAATAAATAAGGACTATAATAAATCTTTTGAACTCACTTTTTAAATTTTTTTTAAACCTATTTCCAAGAACACTACTTATTAAAATAAGTTATCTGGTGAGGCCTTTTGTAGCTTTTTTTCTGAGAGGCAACACATACACAGACCCCATAGACGGAAAATCATACCGAAGGTTTCTTCCTTATGGATACGCAAAGGTTAGAGAAAATGTGCTAGCACCGGGCACCCTATCTCTGGAAAGACACCGTCTTTTTTGGTTGTATTTAAAAAATGAAACTACTTTTTTTTCTGCGCCATTAAGAGTATTACACTTTGCGCCAGAGCAGGCATTTGTGCAAAAATTTAAAAAACAAAAAAACCTTAGCTACACCACCACAGATCTCAACTCTCCTATTGCAGATGTAAAAGCAGATATTTGCGACTTGCCCTTTAAGGATAACAGTTTTGATTTTATTATTTGCAATCATGTTTTAGAGCATATCCCAGATGACACCAAAGCCATGCAAGAATTATATCGTGTGCTGGCTCCAAAGGGGACGGCTATTGTGCAAGTTCCTTATGATGCAAAGCTTAGCACAACCTTTGAAGACAACACCATCACAGACCAAAGTGAACGCACCCGTATTTTTGGACAGTACGATCACCTAAGGGTTTATGGTATGGATTATTTTAAAAAGCTTGCTAGTGTCGGTTTTGATGTTAAGGCCTTAGATTACACAGCTACTTTAAGTAGGGAAGATATAGAGCGTTACAGACTCTGCAGGGGAGAATTACTGCCCGTCTGTAAAAAATAAAAAATTATTTTAAAATTAAATTTTCAAATCCTTTGGTGATGTAGCTTTGAGCAGCTTGATTTGCATCAACATAGGTCAAATAACCATCTACATTTTTTAACCTACCAAGCATTGCTTTTGCTTTTTCAAAACCCATGGCCATACATGCAGTTGCATAGGCATCTGCCAAGGCGCAGGTAGGTGCAATGATAGTTGCACTTGTAACATTATTTTGTTGTGCTAGGCCTGTTAGAGGGTTTATGGTGTGTACATATTTTTTACCTGTAGTATCATCAATACGGTATTTTCTGTAATTTCCAGAACCTGCCAATCCACGATCTTGAAGGATAAAATAAACAACTGCTTTTCTATTATCAACCTGCGAGACAATAGCCTCTACACCGCTTGTCCAAGGTTTGTTTTTTGAAAGGTTTTTTCCTTTGGCTAAGACCTCTCCCCCTAGCTCGATTATATAATCTGTGATATTATTACTAGTTAACATATTGCCTAAACAATCAATACCATAGCCTTTTGCTACCGCGTTAAAGTCTAGGTATATATCTGGATTGTCTTTATGCACAGTGCCGTCTTTTTTAATAGCAACTTTATTAAAACCAACCAATGCCCTAACACTATCCAATACCCTAGCATTTATAGTTTCAAGATAAGGAGTATCTCCAAAGCCGTATAAATTGCGTAAACTCCCTACCGTTGGGTCAAAATAGCCTAAAGAATTTTTATGAACGCTCTGGGATATTTGCCATACGTCTTTAAAAAGAGCATCTACCACAAGGGTGCTATCTCCCCTATTTATTTTTGAAATATCACTTTGGTAGATATAGGTACTCATAGACTTGTTAACCCTATAAAGTACAGCATCTATTTGCTTTTGTGCATCAAAATTTGAGTCGGTAAAATACTGTATGGTATAGGTGGTACCAAAAGCGTTTCCTTGCAGTACTTTTTTCTCAAAAGAGGTTTCATTTTTACAGCCAGCAAAAATGATGATAACTAAAAAAGTGATGATTTTTTTCATGTGATTTCTTGCAAGCCTTTATAAACCATTGTATACTCTTGATCTTTTAATACTGGTTTTGCATAATCTGTGCCATGACCCAGACCCACTCCAGCATAATAAGTTTTAGCCTCAAAGCCGTTGGCATGTTCTTTTATGGTTTGCATAAATACAGGATCATAGGTATTGGCATCATCAGGATAATGAGAGACACGTACAATAACAAAATGTAGGTCTTTATTTTTTAAACCTACAAACTGAGGATCTTTACCAATTTTGCTGTTAACACCCAAAAAATCAAACCCTTGAGATTTCATGTCATCCCCAACTATATTCATGGCAAGGTTGTGCAATTCTTGTTTTGTAAGCTGTTTAGCCATCTGTTTTGGTTAGGAATTATTAACACTGTAAAAATACACTAATGTGCTTAATCTTAGTGGCTACATAAGTGAAATAACTTTATAATATGTGCTATGTTTAAATAAAAAACAAAAAAAACGCATTGTAGAATAATTAATAAATATCCTAAAGCTATGGATACTTGTTTTATTTATTTTTAAAAAGTCTAAAAAGTAAAAACAGGAAAAATAATGCGGCTATTACATTTATCAAAAACCCTATAGAATCGGAATTAGAAGTAATATCATCATTTACAATAGCACCTAGATTTGCATCTGTAACGTTTTCTGGGAAATCTAAAGAAGAGGAAGAAGAAGAAGATGAGCCTGATTTTAATGGTGTTGTAGCTACAGACATATTAGCATCATTAGAACTGGCTGAAAGAGTATCTTTGTTAGTGATAGTGGATGCAATTTCTATGGAAGTTTGTTGCACTAAGACAGGGGTATCATCCTTAAAGTTGTTTTGAGAAAAACTACAAAATGTAGCTGACAAAAAAAACATTACACTTAAAAAGATTGTTCTATATTTTTTCATTTTTTACTATTTAAAAAATATGTGTGCGTTAGTGTATGTATGTTATAAAAATAAATAAGCCCTTGAGTGAAAGAGTTTAAGTTTTGGCCAAACCATTTTAATAAATGGTCATATTTTTGAGAAATTCGTATTTCAAAGAGGATAAAAATTAATTTTTCGTAGCAATTAAACTTAATCATTGAACATACAATTAACAATAAAAAACAATAATTACATAAATATAGCTGTAACAAAAAGCAACAAAGCGTTATAAAAAGCAACAAAATCTACAAAACACTCTTAAATAGATGTTTAGGGAAGCTCTTTGCTGCCAAATTATAATAAAAAAATTGATATGAAATAACGTGTGACACTCACAAACTATTTTATTAGTGTGTTAAATAAAATGTGGAGAAAAAGATACCGAAAGCATGGTGGGTAGTAAAAATGAAAACTGGAAAGAAATTGATTTCTATAATGTTAAAAGTAACGTCTCTAAAGACCCCCCTTCTTTGAGCTGAAGCTTAGCTCTTGTACGCCCTCTAGTTACTCTAATACTGGCGCGACCAACTCCAAGCATAGAGGCCATCTCTTTGTCAGACAAAGAAAGATAACTAAGGCAACAAAAGCGTACCTCTGCTTTGGAAAGCTTAGGGTATTGCTGCTTTAAATAAACAACAAAACTAGGATACACCTTATTAAAAAATTGAAGGAATTCTCTCCAGTCTGCATCTGTGAGTATCACTTTTTCTGTGAGGGCTTTTTGCTGTGTTTCTTTTATGTATACATTTAGTTGTGATACAGCATCCTCAAGCCTTTCTTTGAGTTGAGTGTTTGTTAAAGCTAGGCTTTTTTCTTTTAAAAGCTTTTTAGCCCTAAAGTTTAAAAACAATAATAATAGTATCACCAAAACAAAAACAGAATAGATTACCAAAAACAACAGCACTCTTTTTGATGTCTCTTGCTTTTTTTGTTTTTGTAACCGGTCTAATTCATTGGCATTAAGTCTAACTAATTTATCTGCTTCAAATTCATAAAATTTATCAAACTCCAAATGTAATTTATTACTTATAACCTCTAAAGAATCATTGTAAAGAAGGGTGTTTTTAGCATTGCCATTATAGGCAGACCATTTGGCCAACTGCCTATAAATAGGCTTCATTCTTCTCAACTCTTTAGACAATTTTGCGGCGCTATAAGCCTTTTTCATGAAAAGCTCAGACTTGACAGGCTCACCTAATGCTAAATAGGAGGCAGCTATATAAATTAATGCATTTGATGCATTACCAAACCATCCTTTAGATAAAGATATATTAGCATCTTCTACTAGTAAAGGTAATGCTGCATCAAACTCACCTTTTCGATACAAATTTTCTCCTATGTTACCATTAATTATAGTAACCCAAACACTGTTATTTTCAGCAATAGCATACTGCTTAGCCAACCTAAAGTAATAATTTGCAGAATCTAACATCTTTAACCTCGTATATGCTAGTGCTAAATTGTTATAAGCTCCATGATTAATGTAGTTTTCAGTATCAACTGCTTTTTTAAGATAACGCTTACTTAATTGATATTGTTCATTTCTGTAGGCCATTAAACCAATGTTGGCAGCAATTTGGTATTTTAATGCTGGATCATCAATAGTATGCTCTAGAATATAAAGTGCTTTAAATAGATATATAAACCCCTCTGAGATACGATTAGGAATTCTCATGTAATGATAACCTAATTGGTATTTAACTCTTACACTAAGCCAATCAAGTTTTAGAACATTAGAAACACTATCTAAAGAGAGAAGACGCTGCTCTTTTACTTTTGGGGCTAAGCCATCTACATTTAACCTTATTTTTAAAAAAGCAATCTCTAAGGCTAAATCATCATCATCGTTTTGATTGGCAAATAGGGTGATATTTTCTAAAAGCTCTTTAAAGCGGCTTAGATTGTCAGGAGTCATTGCAGCTAAGCCAGTTTCAGTTATAGCTTCAAGTAATTTTCTGCGTTTTAAAAAATCAAGACCCAGCAACGAATCGTTAATTGGAATGTTAAAGGCTTGCCTAAGGGAATCTTGAGTACTTAAAACAACAGATCGTGTTTGGAGAGGATACGCATCTATAAAACCTTGTTTTTTTGGAGCAGCAAAAACACTTAGACTAACAAATAATATTGATATTATAAAAAGGCGCACCTGCTGTGTGTTTTTTAAAGGTTTGATTTGTACAAGTATCAAATATATGAAAACACACGACTACTTAAGGTATGTGTTGTATTTAAAAAAAAACCGCTATCAAAGTTATTGATAGCGGTTTTTTTTTATTTTATAGTATTGAAAAGATTACCCTCCAAAATCATCAAAGCGGATGTGCTCATCGGGAATCCCGTAGTCTTCTCCCATTTTTTGCACCGCTTGATTCATCAGTGGTGGACCACAGAAATAAAGTTCTATATCTTCTGGAGATTCATGAAGGTCTAGATAGTTATCAATTACTACTTGATGAATAAAGCCAACAAACCCGTCTCCGTCTCCATCTATACCATCTTTTACTTTCCAGTTATCTTCTTCCATTGGCTCAGAAAGTGCCAAGTAGAATTTAAAGTTTGGAAAATCATTGGCCAGTTGCTGAAAATGATCTAGGTAGAATAATTCTCTCTTAGAACGACCTCCATACCAATATGTTACTGTTCTTCCTGTTTTTAATGTTCTGAATAAGTGATACAAGTGAGAACGCATAGGTGCCATTCCAGCTCCACCACCGATGTATAACATTTCAGACTCTGATGGATTGATAAAGAATTCTCCATAAGGTCCAGAGATAACACATTTATCTCCTTTTTTAAGATTGAAAATATAGGATGATGCAATACCTGGGTTTACATCCATCCATTGGTTTTTAGCTCTATCCCAAGGCGGTGATGCAATACGCACATTTAGCATAATCTCACGACCTTCGGCAGGATAAGAGGCCATTGAATAAGCTCTCTCTACTACCTCTTTGTTTTTCATCACAAGTGGCCATAGACCAAACTTATCCCACTCTGCCTGGAATTTATCTGGAGTTTCATGTTCCTGGGGATGTGCTGTAATATCCATGTCTGCAAATTTAACCTCGCACTCTGGAATTTCTATTTGAATATATCCTCCCGCTTTGTAGTTCATATCCTGAGGAATCTCTACTACAAATTCTTTAATAAATGAGGCTACATTATAATTACGCACTACTACCGCATCCCATTTTTTAATACCAAATACCTCTTCAGGAATGGTAATATTCATGTTCTGCTTTACCTTTACTTGACAAGATAGACGCGCTCCATCTTTGAGTTCTTTTCTACTAAAGTGAGGCGTCTCTGTTGGCAATGCTTCACCACCACCCTCAAGCACATGACATTCACACTGGATACACGTTCCTCCACCACCACAAGCAGAAGGTAAAAATATTTTATTCTCTCCTAAGGTTGTTAATAGGGTACTCCCACTAGCTACCTCAATTTCCTTCTCACCATTAATGGTGATAGTTACGGGTCCAGATGGAGATAATTTTTGTTTTGTAAAAAGTAATAACGTTACCAATAAAAGTGTCAATACTAAAAAAGCGATGACTGTTGCTGCGATTACTCCTGTGATACTTGCTGCTAAAAACATATACTTGATTTTTTATTCTGAAACGACCAATTGAGACGTTTCAATTCCTTTTTCTATAGCTGGTTGTAGGGTTGTTTCAATTTTTTCAGGTTGTACTTCTAGTGATGGTGCTGCATCATCTCCACCGGTCAACATTCCTCCAAAACTCATAAAACCAATGGCCATAAGACCCGTAATGATAAATGTTATACCCAAACCTCTCAAAGGTGCAGGCACATTACTATATCGTATTTTCTCTCTAATGGCTGCAATTGCTACAATGGCTAAAAACCATCCAATACCAGAACTAAACCCATAATTTAATGCCAATGCTGCTGTTTCAATTTCTCTAGACTGCATAAACAATGACCCTCCTAAAATAGCACAGTTTACAGCAATTAAAGGTAAGAAAATACCTAATGAATTGTATAATGATGGTGAAAATTTTTCGACAATAATCTCTACCAATTGTACCATTGTTGCGATGGTAGCAATAAATAAAATAAAGGATAAGAAGCTTAAATCATAATCTGCATAGGCGCTCAGTTCTGGAGTTTCACGATTACCATCTAACCATGCTAGAGCGCCTGGCTGAAGTATGTACTGATCTAAAAACCAGTTTAAAGGTACCGTTACTGTCAATACAAAAATAACAGCTGCCCCAAGACCTACTGCGGTGCTTACCTTTTTAGATACTGCAAGGTAAGAACACATACCCAAAAAGTATGCAAATACCATGTTGTCTACAAAGATTGATTTGAAAAATAATTCTATATGCTCTAACATATGTTCTAAAATTTTATTTTTTACTACTACTAGTTTTCTTCTATTAATGCGCTGTTTCTACTGCGTTGTACCCAGATAATTATACCCACAACAATCAGTGCCATTGGAGGTAGTACCATAAAACCATTGTTTTCATAACCAATGGCATACAATCCAGTTTTCTCTACAGAGTCACCAAGCACCTTGAATCCAAACAAAGTTCCAGAGCCTAATAATTCTCTAAAGAAACCTACAATAATAAGTATTACTCCATATCCTAAAGCGTTACCAACACCATCTAGAAAAGCTTTCCAAGGTCCATTACCCAAAGCAAAAGCCTCGAAACGTCCCATAATGATACAATTGGTAATAATTAAACCAATAAACACAGATAACTCTTTACTTAGCTCATAGGCGAAAGCTTTTAATACCTGATCCACTATAATTACAAGTGTTGCTACAACGATTAGCTGTACAATAATTCTAATTTTTGAGGGTATGATATTTCGCATCAAGGAAATTACTACATTTCCTAGGCCAAGTACAAAAATTACAGAAACCGCCATTACTATAGATGGCTTTAATTGCGCTGTAATAGCCAAGGCAGAACAAATACCTAATACTTGTATAGTAATTGGATTGTCATCTGCAAGTGGGTCTAAGATTAACCGCGTGTCTTTTTTTGAAAGTAATCCCATCTTGTTAGTTGTTTATAGTTTTAAGGTAAGGCACATACATTGCAATATCTTTTTTAAGCATTGCAGACACACCATCTCCTGTAATGGTGGCTCCAGCTAATGCATCAACTTCATAATCATCTTTAGTTAAGTTTTTAGGGTCGTTATTTCCTTTGGCAACTTTAATACCCATATAGGTAGTACCTTCCAAAAGTTTTTCTCCTATAAAATCATCCATAAAGTAACGTTGTTTGATCTCTCCTCCCAAACCTGGGGTCTCCCCTTTATGATCAAAATAAACACCCTGTACTGTCATGGATTGATCTACAGCTACAAAGCCCCAGATAGCATCCCAAAGTCCTTTCCCTCTTACGGGCATAATGTATAATTTTTCACCATCTTTCTCCCCGATAAACAAAGGAAGCTTTCTTTGATATCCTTCTTTTTTGGCCTTTGCGCCTTCTTTTTTAACATCGATTAAATACGCATTATCATTCTCAGAGACGGAAACCCCTTCAATAACAAGCTGCTGCTTGATGTAGGTATTAAACTGCTCGGCTACTCTATCTGTAGCTATAAATGCAACATCTCCTGTACCAACATTATCATTAACACCCATAGCATACAAGATGTTTTGTTGCTTTTCAAATTTTTCATTTGCCTTAATCATAGGCTTTAAACCACTTGAAAATCCTGCCAAAAGTGTTCCAACAACTAGCACCATTATAATGGCAAATATCATTGTGTAACTGTTTTTATCTTTATTAACTGCCATAATTAAGCTGTTTTAAGTTTTAGACGATTTGCTCTTTTTTTGATATTACCTTCCAGTACATAGTGATCTATCGTTGGTGCAAATACATTCATTAGTAGTATCGCCAAGAAAACACCTTCTGGATATGCTGGATTAAATACGCGTATCATAATAGATATAAACCCTATCAAAAATCCATATATCCATTTACCTTTATTGGTCTGTGAGGCTGTAACTGGATCTGTTGCCATATATACCGCACCAAATAAAATACTACCTATAAATAGATGCTGCCAAAAATCAACACTCATTAGGCCAAAGAATTTAGAACTCTCTGTTACCCATCCTGCATTTACAACACCATTAAATATAAGCCCCATAGAAAGAGCTCCTACTAGAGTACTTAGTATAATTCTCCAACTTCCAATTTTTGAAAGAATTAAAATAAGTGCTCCAACAATAATTAATAGTTTTGAAGTCTCTCCAACAGATCCAGGAATAAACCCTAAAAATTGATCCATCATACTCCAATCTCCATAACCATTGTTTTGCGCCAAACTTCCTAAAATTGTTTCTCCAGAAATAGCATCAGGTTGCCCAACAGTGTCAACTGCGCCAGTAACCCAAACTTTATCTCCAGACATCCATGTTGGATATGCAAAAAACAAAAAAGCTCTAATGGTTAAAGCTGGGTTTAGGATATTCATTCCAGTTCCTCCAAACACTTCTTTACCAATAACTACACCAAAAATAACTGCAATAGACAACATCCACAATGGAATATCTACAGGAACAATTAATGGCACTAACATACCCGTTACTAGGTATCCTTCTTCAACTTCGTGGCCCTTAATAACGGCAAAAATAAATTCAACCAACAAACCAACACCGTAAGAAACGATAACTAGCGGTAATACTTTCCAAGCACCAATACTAAAATTTGAAAAATTCCAAAACTCTGTGCTAAAAAAGCTTAATGCTTTTGTTACATCTCCAGTTTGCACATTGTATTGATACCCTGCATTGAATATCCCAAACAATAAACAAGGCGCCAAAGACATGATAACCATGTTCATGGTACGTTTTAAATCATCTGCTGCCTTAATGTGAGTACCATTATGTGTAGTCTCATTAGGCAAGTACAAAAAGGTATGGATTGCGTTAAACGCAGGTGCCATTTTAGTACCTTGGTACTTCATCTTTAAGGTATGCAAATTCTGTTTTAAACCCATAACTTATCCTATTTCTTTATACATTAAGTCTAATCCTTCTCTAATGATTTGTTGATGTGGTTGTTTTGACACACATACAAATTCTGTCAAGGCGAAATCTTCTGGAGCAACCTCATACATTCCTAGTGCTTCCATTGCATCCAAATCATTCACCAAACAAGCCTTTAAAATTTGTAAAGGATAAATATCTAGCGGAAATACCTCTTCGTAATTTCCTGTAACAACAAAGGCGCGATGCTCACCATTGGTGTTGGTATTTAATTCAAACTCTTTGTTGGGCTGTATCCAAGAGAAAGTTAAGGCTCTTGAAGGAGAAATTTTATTGAAGATTGGTTTGTTCCAGCCAAAAAATTCATAATCATCTCCTTCTGGAATTACCGTGATTGCATTGTGATAAAAACCTAAGTGCTGCTTTGGAGAAATGGTATCTCCACTTAAAACGCCACCACTAATTACACGAATATTTTCCTCGTTTAATCCAGAATCATAAATCATGGTAGCAACTTCACTACCAATTTTAGTTTTATAATATTTTGGAGCCTTTACACAAGAACCTGCTAGGGCAACAACCCGTTCTGCGTTGTATTTTCCTGTTAAAAATAATTCTCCAATTATGACCAAATCTTGAGCCGCTATGGTCCAAACAGTTTCTCCTTTATTAACTGGGTCTATCTTGTTTATTTGTGTACCTACATTTCCGGCAGGATGCAACACGTTTGTTTTGTGTAAAACAACATGATCCAACTCAGATAACATAGAAACACTATCTTTTGCAACAGTTAGGTGAATAGCACCCTGTGTTAATTTACTCAAAGCTGTAATGGCTGTTTGCACCTCTTTTTGTTTGCCTTGCAAAACAAAATCAAGATCTGCATCTAAAGGCCCAGTAGCCAAACCAGAGATAAAGATAGCCTTTGGCTTTATGTTTGGGTTTGCAATAACATCATACGGACGCTGCTTTACAAAAGGCCAACATCCTGTTGCAAGTAAATGATTTTTAATTTCTTGGGATGAAAGACTTTCTGGAGTTTTGACTCCATAATCCATAAAAGTGTCTTTTTGATCTGCTTCAATTGTTAGCGCTGTAATCACACGTTTTGGACCTCTTTCAATCTTGGTAAGTGTTCCACTTACTGGAGATGAAAAAGTGATTGCCTGGTTTTGTTTGCTGTAAAACAAAGTCTCTCCAGCTAGCATTTTTTCACCTTCTTTTTTTACCAACTTTGGCGTAAACAAGTGAAAATCTGAAGGACGAATAGCAAAGGTGCGTGAACGCGGTGCGTTTGAAAGTGATTTATCTGCTTCACCCTTTAGGCGGATGGCAAGACCTTTTTTAATCTTAATGTCTTTGGACATAGGATAGTCGTGTTAAAATTGACTTTTGTTTTCTTAAAAAGCAATCAAATTAGTATGTCTTTTTAAGGAATGCAAATTTAAGAATTAAAAGAGCAAATTGCCTGTTTATTAAGATATTTTTATGTCTTTGTAGTTCCTAAAAAAAGTGATGCAATTTTAAGGCATAAAATTTGTTTATATTTAGCACACATACCAACAAACCATGCGCACAAGTACTCTCTTATTTTTTCTTTTTTTATTTCAAATTCCAGCGGGGTTCGCTCAGGTAGAGCAAACAATTGAGCCTGAATACATTAGAACCATTGAATTTAAAGGGTCTTCATTGCAAAGCACATTACCCATTATTGAATTGGGTCAAAAATTACAACTTTCTTTTGATGACATTATAGGTAACGAAGCAGATTACTTTTACACCATTGAGCATTTTAATTTTGACTGGACCCCTAGTGATTTATCAAAAGGAGAATACCTAGACGGTTTCGACGACGTTCGCATAGAAACCTATGAAAACAGCTTTAACACCCTACAACTATATTCAAACTACAAACTTAATATCCCTAACAGAGAAACCCGTGCTATTAAAAAAAGCGGAAATTACTTATTACGAATTTTCAATGACGACGGCGAGATTGTTTTTTCAAGAAAATTTATGGTTTTAGAACGTCTTTTAAGCGTAGAGGTTGAAATTAAGAGATCCAGAAAAATAAAAAACATAGACCAACAACAGGTGGTGCAGTTTAAAATAAACGCTCCTAGTTTGCTTTTAATTAATCCCAAGCAAAATGTAAAAACACTGGTGCTGCAAAACAATAATCTAAAAACTGCTATCACTAATTTAAAACCACAATACACCATTGGCTCTGAGCTTATTTACAGGTATGACCAAGAAGCAGCATTTTGGGGTGGCAATGAATTTTTATTTTTTGACAATAAAGACATTAGATCTGCTACAAATGGAGTAAGATCTGTAGCCCTAAATGAACTGTATGAAAATTTCCTATATACTAACATTGATAGAAGTATAAGACCTTACACCTACAACCCAGACATTAACGGTAACTTTAAGGTTAGAAATCTATATGCCTCACAAAATCAAAACATAGAGGCAGACTATGTCTTGATGCATTTTAACCTGCAGCATTATGGATCATTGGGTGATAAAGAGATACATATCTACGGAAATTTCAACAACTGGACCATAGACCAAACCACCTACATGGCTTACAACGAAAAAACAGATACCTACCAAAACGCAAGACTTTTCAAACAAGGGTTCTATAATTACAAATACGTAATGGTAAACAGAGACGGTAGTGTAGAGCAGGGACCAATAAGCGGAAATTTCTGGCAAACAGAAAACCAATATACGGTGCTAGTATACTACAGAGCTCCTGGGTCTCGGTTTGATAGACTGCTTGGGAAAGGCGCTGCTAATTCAAGTAAAATATCAAATAATTAAAGGGATTTACCTCAACCCTTTTTAATAAGTCTTTTTGATTTAGGTTCAAAAAAAACTTTAAATCAAACCCTGCTTGAGTCCCTTTAGGCACCTTTTTACATTATATTTGCGGTAAAATAAGATCTTCATATGCAAAAAGAACTTTTACTGTTTCAAAAATTAGCCGAAAAATTAATCAAAGCTGAGAAACAAGAACCTATAATTACTCCAATCCCACCCAAGGAGCTCTTCAACATCTTACCCTTAGCCCTCCAGGAGCAACCCGCAGACGATGCTTTTTTTGAAAACGCATTAGAAAAACTTGTTTTAAATACCCCCCGCACTGCAACAAATCTATTTTTCAATCAGTTATTTGGGGGCAGAAACCCAAAAGCTACCTTAGGAGATTTATTGGCAGTACTACTCAATAACAGCATGTATACCTACAAAGTTGCTGGACCTCAAGTAGGAATAGAAAAAGAAATTTTACGCAAATCTTGTGATTTGATTGGCTATGGCAAAGATGCAGATGGAACCTTCGCACCTGGAGGATCTATGAGTAATTTTATGGCAATACTAATGGCTCGTGATGCGCACAATGACAGTATTAAAAAGGAAGGTGTGTTACAAAAAATGACCGCTTACACCTCCATAGAATCTCATTATTCTACCTCAAAAAACGCAGCCTTTATAGGTATTGGGCGTGAGCAAGTTAGGTATGTAGCCACCAATGAATTTGGGCAAATGGATCCTAAAGACTTGAGCGTTAAAATAGCTGAAGATATCGCCTTAGGTTTGCAACCATTTTTTGTAAATGCCACTGCTGGAACAACTGTACTTGGAGCTTTTGACGAGATAACACCACTCTCCAAGATTTGTAAACAACACAAACTTTGGCTCCATGTAGATGGCGCATACTGTGGTAGTGTTATTTTTAGCAAAAAATACAAGCATCTGGTTGAGGGGGTAGCCCTTACAGATTCTTTTAGCTATAATGCGCACAAAATGATGGGAACACCACTTACCTGCTCTATTATACTTACCAAACACAAAAAATACTTACACGATAGTTTCAGTAATGATGCCACCTATCTCTACCAAACAGATGGTGATGATTACAACCTAGGAAAAACATCTATACAATGCGGTAGAAGAAACGATGCGTTAAAATTTTGGACGCTATGGAAATCTGTAGGAACTCTTGGCTTAGAAAAAATTGTAGATCAGCAATTTCATTTAGCAGAAGTAGCTAGAAATTACATTAAAAGCAATCCAGATTATACCCTCTATAGTTTTGATGACTCCATTTCTATTTGCTACAACTATAAAGGAATTCCAGCCCAAGACTTGTGTACATTGTTGTATCAAAATTCAGAAGCGATGGTAGGTTTTGGAATTTTTAGAGAAACAGAATTTGTACGCCTTGTAACAATTAACGCCGGAAACGATGACAAGGACATCATCAACTTCTTTAAAATCTGTGAAGCATTTGTAACAAAAAATGAATCTTTATTTTCATTGAAAGGATAAGGGTATTAATATCTCAGCTACATTTTGTACTTGACAAATAATATAGTGACCCCTTAATAGTATACATCATAATAAAATGTGTATTTTTATAGATAGCTATAAAATAACAGCTACTTTTTCTATACTACTACATGACTCAAAAAGTTACCCAAGGCATTAAAGTTTCCATTAAAACTCGTTTTGAAGATGCTTTTGTTTCTAATGGGAAACAGCAGTACGCATTTTCTTATATCATTCGTATTGAGAACAATAGTAAAGATGTAGTGCAACTCAAATCACGCCACTGGAAAATAAAAGACGCCTTAAACGATATTGATATGGTTTTTGGAGAAGGTGTTGTAGGGAAAAAACCAGTTATTAAACCTGGAGGTTTTCATACCTACAGTAGTGGTTGCATATTACTAAGTCCTTTTGGAGCTATGAGTGGTTATTATGAGATGGTTAATTTTTCTTCTACTGAAAAATTTAAAGTGAGTATCCCAAACTTTAAATTAAGTGCTCCTTTTTCTATGAATTAATATCCTTGATACGCCTTAGTGTACCCATAAGGTAACTTCGCTAAAACCATCTCTAAAAAATCTTACTTTAGGTGCAGTTTTTTGTACCTTCGCAGTTCAAATTTTTGTCTTTAACAAAACGCAAATTGCCAAGCAATTGCATAAATAAACTCACCATGGGAAAAGGATTTTACAAAGTTCCAGTTGCTGTTAACGAACCCGTAAAAACATACGCTCCAGGCTCCTCTGAGCGTGCAGCAGTTGCAAAAACATACACACAGATGTTCAATAGCACCATTGATGTGCCAATGTACATAAATGGAAAAGATGTAGCTACTGGGGATACGGCAACTATGTCACCACCGCATGATCACAAACATATTTTAGGAACCTACCACAGGGCTGAGAAAAAACATATTCAAGATGCTATTGCAACCGCTTTAGAGGCTCGTAAAATGTGGTCTCAAATGCCTTGGGAACAGCGAGCCGCAATATTTCTGCGTGCTGCAGAACTTATTGCAGGACCCTACAGAGCCAAAATAAACGCAGCAACAATGCTAGCGCAATCTAAGACCATTCACCAAGCAGAAATTGACGCATCTTGTGAACTAATAGATTTCTTGCGTTTTAATGTACAATACATGACCCAGATGTATGCAGAGCAGCCAGCATCTACAAGTGATGTTTGGAACCGCCTTGAGTACAGGCCTCTAGAGGGATTCATATACGCAATCACACCATTTAACTTTACAGCCATTGCAGCAAATTTACCTGCAAGTGCCGCGATGATGGGTAATGTTGTAGTTTGGAAACCTAGTGACAGCCAAATATTCTCTGCTAAGATAGTTCTCGATGTATTTAAAGAAGCTGGGGTACCTCCTGGAGTGATACAAATGGTTATGGGTGACCCTGAAATGATTACAGATACTGTGCTAGATAGTCCAGATTTTAGTGGGCTTCACTTCACAGGTTCTACCTTTATCTTTAAAGAGCTTTGGAAAAAAATTGGATTAAACATCCACAACTACAAAACCTATCCTCGCATTGTTGGAGAGACTGGCGGTAAAGATTTTATTGTTGCGCACAAATCATCAAACCCCCAGCAAGTAGCTACTGCAATTACTAGAGGTGCTTTTGAATTTCAAGGTCAAAAATGTAGTGCAGCCAGCAGAGTATATGTATCTAAAAGTATTTGGGAGGCTACACAGAAACACCTTAAATCACAGATGGAAACTTTTAAAATGGGATCTCCAGAAGACATGAGTAACTATATTACTGCTGTAATACACGAGGGATCATTTGATAAACTTGCGGGTTTCATTGATCAAGCAAAAAAAGACAGCAATGCAGAAATTATCGCCGGTGGTAGTTATGATAAAAGCAAAGGGTACTTCATTGAGCCCACTGTTATTAAAACCAATGACCCTAAATACACCACTATGTGTACAGAGTTGTTTGGGCCAGTAGTTACAGTATATATTTTTGAAGATGATGCCTGGGAGCAAACGCTTCACCTTGTTGATCAAACAAGTGAATATGCCCTAACGGGAGCTGTATTTAGTGAAGACCGCTACGCCTTAGAAGTAGGTGTTAAAATTTTAGAAAACGCAGCAGGTAACTTCTACATCAACGATAAGCCTACCGGCGCCGTTGTTGGACAACAACCCTTTGGTGGCGCACGCGCTAGTGGAACCAACGACAAAGCAGGTAGCAAGTTAAACCTCTACCGCTGGTGTTCTCCAAGAATGGTAAAAGAAACATTTGTTACACCAACAGATTACAGATATCCTTTTCTAGGATAAGACAATATTTGTATAATTTCAAAAAAGCCTCGTTATCTATAACGAGGCTTTTTTGTACCTTGGGGCTATGAAGTGTACCGTCTTTATTTTACTACTATGTTTGCAAACTACTATTGGGCAAACATATATTAAAACGACTCAAAGCCCTTTATCTGTAAGCCAGTTTATAGGCTATGATAGCTATGATAGTTTATATACCCTAACAGATCTGGTGCTAAGTAAAGAAAACGCATCGGTGGTATATAAGTTTACAGATTTCCAGTTAGGGAACATCACTAGTGTAGATATCATCAACCCATTTAATGTAGTTGTCTTTTATGCAGATACCAATACGGCTATTTTACTGGACAACAAACTCTCCCTTATTGAACAGATTAACTTTAATCTATTAGAAGATGTAGCTAATATTAGTAGGGTTAGCAACGCAGGAGGAAATAAATTATGGCTTTTTAATGCAGACTCCCAACAACTAGAACTATACAATTATAGAAATAACACAAAAAATAGTATCTCTCTACCTATTGCTGAAATCCTTACAGATCAAACCACTGATTTTAACTACAATTACATCCTCACCCCAACCTCTATAAAGGTCTATACCGTTTTTGGAGGTATCGTAAAGAGTGTTGCATTTCGGGGAGGTGAAAAAATTATAACCCACAAGGGGAGGGTTTTGGTAGTCAAAGATAATATGATCTATGAAATGATAGAAGACAGTCTCAAACTCTTATCAATAAAAACTACTCAAATAAGCATACAAGACTTGCAAGTGTTTGAAGATTTCTTGTATATTTATGATCGTAAAAATGTTCACTCATTTGTAGTTCAAAAACCTAATAAATAGAAGTATGCACGTTGCCATAGCAGGAAATATTGGTTCAGGAAAAACCACCCTTACACGTTTATTATCAAAACACTATAAATGGAAGCCTCACTATGAGGATGTGGAAGAAAATCCATACCTGGATGACTTCTACAATGAAATGGAACGTTGGTCTTTTAACCTTCAAATCTATTTTTTAAACAGTCGTTTTCGTCAAATTTTAGAGATTAGAGAGCGTGGCCAAAAAGTAATACAGGACAGAACTATCTATGAAGACGCATACATCTTTGCGCCCAATCTTCATGCGATGGGACTTATGACCAATAGAGACTTTGAAAACTATAAATCACTTTTTGATTTAATGGAGAGTGTTACTAAAGGACCAGATCTTTTAATTTACCTGCGTAGTTCCATACCTAATTTAGTGAAGCAAATACATAAGCGTGGGCGTGACTTCGAAAACTCAATAAGCATTGAGTACCTCAGCCGTCTAAACGAGCGTTACGAAGCCTGGATTACTACCTACAATAAAGGCAAGGTTATTATACTGGATGTAGATGACATTGATTTTGTAGAAAACCCAGAACATCTTGGAGAGGTAATTAGTAAAATTGACGCAGAGATTAACGGGCTGTTTTAAACACTGCAACAATATTTAATGTACCTCATAAAAAAAGGGTTGTCTTTAAAGACAACCCTTTTTTATTGTAATAAGCTTGTAAATATAGTATTAAGAATCTGTATTAGAATCAGCAACAGGAGGTGCTGGTGGTGTTGGAGGTACTAATCCCACATCTTCCATAGCCTGTATTTTTGCCTCTACCTCTTGTTTTGTTCCAGTAAATATTTTATCCACCTTGGTAGTATACCCATCTTCTTGGGTAGTAATGGTAACGGTAGCTGTAAATAACCCATCATCATCAGAGGTCATTTCCACTCTCACTTGTTTTTCAACTTGTTTTACAGTGTCAACCTGCATGGTGTTTTCTTTATTTGCATCTGCTGCTGTCTCTTCAGTGGCATGACCCCCTAGAATTGGAGCAATCACTAATCCTATTAAACAGGTTAGTTTAATTAGAATATTCATAGAAGGACCAGAGGTGTCTTTAAATGGATCTCCAACAGTATCTCCAGTTACTGCAGCCTTGTGAGCCTCAGAACCTTTGTATGTCATTACACCATTAATCTCAACACCAGCTTCAAAAGATTTTTTAGCATTATCCCAAGCACCACCAGCATTGTTCTGGAAAATAGCCCAAAGAACACCACTTACAGTAACACCGGCCATGTAACCACCTAACATTTCAGCAACCAACATGTTATTATCTGGATATACTAACAACCCTACAAGTACAACAACTATTGGAAAACCAATGGTTAAAATACCTGGCAACATCATTTCTTTTAATGATGCTTTTGTAGAAATAGCAACACACTTATCATACTCTGGCTTTCCAGTTCCTTCCATAATTCCTGGAATTTCTTTAAACTGTCTTACCACTTCATTTACCATTTCCATAGCAGCTTTACCAACAGCATTCATTGCCAAGGCAGAGAATACTACAGGCACCATACCACCCACAAATAACATCGCTAAAACTGGCGCCTTAAAAATATTAATTCCGTCAATTCCTGTAAAGGTAACATAGGCAGCAAAAAGTGCTAATGATGTTAATGCAGCAGATGCAATGGCAAAACCTTTACCTGTTGCAGCAGTTGTATTACCAACAGCATCTAAAATATCTGTACGTTCTCTTACTATTGGGTCTTGTTCGCTCATCTCTGCAATTCCACCTGCATTATCTGCAATAGGTCCAAAAGCATCAATGGCTAGTTGCATAGCAGTTGTTGCCATCATAGCAGATGCCGCTAAAGCAACACCATAAAATCCAGCCAAAGCATATGAAGACCATATTGCAGCTGCAAATAACAGTACAGAAGAAAATGTAGAAATCATACCTGTTGCCAGACCAGCAATAATGTTAGTTCCTGCTCCAGTAGATGATTGCTGTACAATTTTTAAAATTGGCTTAGAACCAAGTCCTGTGTAGTATTCTGTAAATGCAGAGATCCCTGCTCCTACAACCAGTCCAACCAAACAGGCATAAAATACTCTCATTGAAGAAATATCTTGTAGCCCCTCACCAAAGAAGTCCATTTGCATTGTTTGTGGCAACATCCATGTAACTAAACCGTAACATGCTACAGCAACCATTATAATAGATGCCCAGTTACCTATGTTTAAGGCTTTTTGTACATCTGCTTCTTTTGCATCGTTTGATGTTATTTTTACTAACATGGTACCAATCAAAGAGATAATAATCCCTACACCTGCAATTGCCATTGGAAGTAAAATAGGTCCTATCCCGCCAAAAGCATCTTGTATTGCGCCTCCCATGTCTTTAATTACGTAGTTACCAAGTACCATAGCAGCTAATACTGTTGCAACATAAGAGCCAAATAAATCTGCTCCCATACCTGCAACATCTCCTACATTATCTCCAACATTATCTGCAATTGTAGCCGGGTTTCTTGGATCATCCTCAGGGATATCTGCCTGTACTTTTCCTGCTAAATCTGCACCAACATCTGCAGCTTTGGTATAAATACCACCACCTACTCTTGCAAAAAGAGCAATAGACTCAGCTCCTAAAGAAAAACCAGCCAATGCCTCTAATACTATAGTCATGTCCATGGTGCTTGTCCATTGACCGCCCATAAACATTTGATAGAAAACAATAAAGAAAAGTGTTAATCCTAAAACAGCCAATCCTGCAACACCAAGTCCCATAACAGTACCACCACCAAAAGAAACTTTTAATGCTTGTGGTAAACTCGTTTTTGCGGCTTGTGTGGTTCTTACATTTGTTTTAGTTGCTATTTTCATACCCATATTTCCTGCAAAGGCAGAAAAAACAGCTCCAATAATAAAGGCAACAACTATTAGGTAGGTAGTATCCATGAAAAAAGCAATTCCTGCTAAAATGATACTTGCTCCAACAACAAAATAAGATAACAATCTATATTCTGCATTCAAAAAAGCCAATGCTCCTTCATAGATGTGATCTGAAATTTCTTTCATTTTACCATCACCTGCATCTTGTTTCATCACCCAAGATTTTTTAATTAGCATATATACTAAACCTATTAATGCCGCTGCTATTGGCATGTAAATCATCATTGCTTCCATATATTATTCGATTTGTTAATTAAGGCGGTAAAAGTAACAAATTAAAGACAATTAAAAAACACCTTTTTAATAAGTAAAAAAGGGAGCTTTAAAGCATTAAGTATTAGGGTGTAAATAGTAAAATCACTATTAGTTTTGCGGCCGATAGGGTAGCCTTAGCCTAACAGGCATCCTTTAAAATAGCTGTAGTTGTTATTGCACAGATAGATACATGCTCTAGAAATTAAAGCCAAAGGTACCTGTAAAGCCAAATTTTCTAGCATTAGGATAGTTTACCTGGTTTAGATAATTACCCCTAAAATTAACATCGAGCCTAAATACTTTGAAGATATTACCTACACCAAAACTATACTCATAGTATGGCTTATTTGGAGATTGGTACACAATATTAGATTTATTGATGGCTATGTTTTCTTGACTTATACTACCAATAACCGCTCTAAAACCAATTACTTCTCTTAAATTAAAATCTCGAAGCCATGCAATTCGCTGGAAAAGCCGGCCCCCAAAATCATGCTGCAAATGCAAAGACACGTATTGATCACTCACAAATTCATAAAAATCTAATTGAGAAAAGGTATTGTAAATACTAAAAAGCGTTTGGTTTCCTGGAATAGGGTTTAACAGACTCAAATTTACCTCACCAAAGGTTTTACCTGCCTCTATGGTAGATGTTAATCTACCAATGCCCCCAATATTCCAGGGCTGGGTATATAATCCTTGTATACGTTGGTACTCAAAATCTCCACCCAAGAGTCCTTTTATACCATAGGTGTACCCTATAAAAAGACTTGGAAAACTCCCTTTGTTTATGATTGTTCTCTCCACTCCATATCCAGAAACCTTCCTCTTTGGAGTAAAAAAGGCTAGGAGCCGTATCTCTGGTTGTTGTACATCACTGCCTATAGTTTCATCTTCTTTTAGATAATCTATAGAAAAGGTATCTGTGGCAGAACTCAAAGACCGGTAAGATCCTGTAAGACGTATATTTAAATTCTTTACAGGCTCCAGTGAAACTCCCACAGTGGCTAATTTAACCCGGGTTAGTTTATCATTTGTCCCTAGGGTAATCAAGGAGGAGGAGGCTAGGTTTCTGCCCAAAATATCATTGCTTGAAGAAAGGCTTGCACCAGTTTGTTCTACATCTTTTCTATAGCCGGCATAAAGGGTAAGCCTGTTTTTTCTGTTGAGTAATACCTTTGCAGAAACCCCAAATTTGAAACGATCATCTTTAAATCCGTAGGCCCCAAACCCTTCTATACGCCACTGATCATTTTGAGAAAAATAGGTCCTACCACCCAACCGAACTCTAAGACCTTCTGCCTCGTTGTAGCCCAAAAGTGACAACACAGGCCCAAAATCAAAGTTTTCTGCCTCATAATATCCAGAGGCTAAAACAGAGGCGGCGCTATACAAGGCCTTAAATCTTGGTACGCTTTTTAGAGTGTCTAACATTTTATAGACACTCATCTCATCTTTATTTAATCGCTCCAGACGGTTTTCTTCCCAAAACGAATCTGGCCTGTTGTAAACATCATACTGATAGGGATCTACTTGTATTTTATAAAAACTTTTCTGCTTTTGGGTGTCAAAAACATAATTATCATAAAGGGTCGTTCTTCTTCCATACACCCCTTTGGCTTTTTCTTTATCCTGGAAACTAAAGTCACTCATAAAGTAATCTCGAGTGATTAAGAAAACAGAATCGTTTAACACATCAAACTCTTGCTCTATATATACTTCTCTTATCCAGTTTACATTAGCGCTTTTGGAGGCCTGCAGATTAATCTCTTTAATGGCCCATGTAGAATCATTTACCCAAAAATCTCCCTTAAAGGTAAGTTCATTTTTACGCCTTGGGTAATAGGCTATGTTATAACACCACTTATCTTTCCTGTAGGCGCTATCTAATAATACATAATTATAAACATCTACACCCGTTTTAGATAAAGGGCTGGTAAAGGCCTTATCAAAAAACTTTAGGTAATTGTTATACACATCATATTGGCTGTACAAATCTTTTAGAAATGCAATTAGCGTATTGTTGTTTTCGAAGCCAGAATTTTTATTCCCTTGGAGCAGTTCTCTCTCTTTACCTAGAAGGTTGTCTCCATAAACCTGGGAGAAGGCCTCATTTATAAAAATGGGTAAGTAGGTTTTTCCTGTTACTTTTGAGGTGTCTATCTCTTGAAAGATAAACTCCATTCCTTTAAATATTTTGTTTTTTGTGAGTGTACTATCTATGGTATTTAAATCAAACTCTAGCTTCTCATATTTATCGTAGGCGTATTGATTGAATTTCTTGACTCCATTTTGTCTACGGTTGTCCCAAATCTTTTTGAGTATGTCTATGGCTGGATTGTTTTTCTTAGAGGTCTTGCCACTAAAGATAACAACCTCATCTAGGGAGGCTGCTTCTTGCTCTAAAACAATGCTCATGTTATAGTTTACCTTTTTATCTAGTGTAATTTCTTTATTTTGAAATCCTAAAAAAGAAACTACAACATCTGTATAGGTTTGATTACTCTCTAGATAAAAGCGACCGTCTTCATTGGTTATGGTACCTTCAAAACTATTTTTAAATACAACGTTAGCAAAAGGCACAGAAACTCCATCGGTATCTGTCACAAAACCGCTTATTTTGGTTTGCGCCATAGCACCAACCCATGTCAATAGTAGTAAAAGAAAAAAAGAGTTTCTCATGAAGATAATACAACTCATTAAATACAACTCATTGTAATAGCATTTTATAAGGTAATGACTATTAGCAAATTAAAATCCATAACCCAAAGGCTTTAAAATATATTATTTTTTGTACAATACTTTTTTCACTGCATTTACAACATCTGTGCTATTGGGTAACCACTCTGCAAATAAAGCAGGTGAATACGGCGCAGGAGTATCTGCGGTGTTAATCTTTTCAACAGGTGCGTCTAGATAATCAAATGCCTGGTTTTGGATTTGATAGGTAATCTCTGTGGCTACATTTCCAAAAGGCCATGCCTCTTCTAAAACCACTAAACGATTTGTTTTTTTAACAGAATCTAAAATGGCATTGATATCTAGAGGACGTACCGTACGCAAATCGATAATTTCACACTCTATACCTTCGTCTGCTAATTGATCTGCAGCTTTGTAGGCTTCTTTAATTATTTTTCCAAATGAAACGATAGTTACATCGCTACCCTTTCGTTTGATTTCAGCAACACCTAGAGGTATTAAATATTCTCCCTCTGGCACCTGGCCTTTATCACCATACATTTGCTCACTTTCCATAAAAATTACTGGATCGTTATCACGTATAGCACTTTTTAATAATCCCTTAGCATCTGCAGGATTACTTGGTACAACAACTTTTAACCCTGGAGTGTTTGCAAACCAATTCTCAAAAGCTTGAGAATGTGTAGCAGCTAACTGCCCAGCACTAGCTGTTGGCCCTCTAAAGACAATTGGACAGTTAAATTGCCCGCCACTCATTTGTCTTATTTTTGCGGCATTATTAATAATTTGGTCAATTCCAACCAAAGAGAAATTAAAGGTCATGTATTCTATAATAGGTCTGTTACCATTCATGGCGCTACCAATTGCAATACCAGCAAAACCAAGCTCTGCAATAGGGGTGTCTATTACACGCTTTGCGCCAAACTCCTCTAACATTCCTTTACTTGCTTTGTATGCACCGTTGTACTCTGCTACTTCTTCACCCATTAGGTAAATGGTATCATCTTTGCGCATCTCTTCGCTCATAGCTTCACAAATGGCTTCTCTAAATTGAATTGTCTTCATGCTCATTGCCCACATAGGTGGGTACATTTAATTATACTTTATGATCTTTTTACTTCTGAACTAGTTAAACAGGACTACCCAAAAAATCTAAAAAAACAAAAATAGTATTATTATCTTATTTTTTACACCACAAGTGAAGGCATTTAACATTTTATAGCCAACTATTTACTATGCACGCATAGTAAATAAGAATAATATTCACTATCTTTGTGGTCGAAAATATGGAGATTAGTATGTTTTCGAAACTCAAAAAAAGTACTACAATTAAAACAAATATAATTATGAAAATATTAGTGTGTATTAGTCACGTACCAGACACTACCTCAAAAATAAATTTCACAGAAAATGACACAAAATTTGACACCAATGGTGTAAATTTTGTAATAAATCCAAATGACGAATTTGGCCTTACTCGGGCTATGTGGTTTAAAGAAAAACAAGGAGCATCTGTACATGTTATTAATGTTGGAGGGCCAGAGACAGAACCTACACTGCGCAAGGCATTAGCCATTGGAGCAGATGAAGCCATACGCATAGACACTCCAGCCACAGACGGCTATAGTGTTGCGGTGCAATTGGCAAATGTTGCAAAACAGGGTGGTTATGATCTAATTATTGGAGGGCGCGAGTCTATTGATTACAATGGCGGCATGGTTCCTGGAATGGTAGCTAAAATTATTGATGCCAACTTTATAAACACCTGTATTAGTCTTGAGGTAGAAGACGCAATGGTTACTGCCGTTAGAGAAATTGATGGTGGTAAAGAAACCTTGCAAACAACATTGCCACTAGTTATTGGAGGGCAAAAAGGATTGGTTGAGGAAAGTGATCTTCGCATTCCAAACATGCGCGGAATCATGCAAGCTAGAAGTAAGCCTTTACATATCAAACCAGCTATGGAGCAAAGCCCAAGAAGCGAGGCAACAACCTATGAGAAACCAGCTCCAAGAGGTGCTGTAAAACTGGTTGACACTGTGGATGAATTGATCGATTTATTACACAACGAAGCCAAAGTAATTTAAATTAAAAAAAAAACGGTTTTCAAACAAAGTTGAATACTTAAAAATAATAAAAAATATCTTTAACATATGAGTGTTTTAGTCTACACAGAATCTGAAAATGGTTCTTTCAAAAAAACAGCCTTTGAAGTTGTATCTTACGCAAAGGCAATAGCTACTGAGTTAGGCACTACCCTAACTGCTGTGTCTATTAATGCAAGTAATACCTCCCAGTTAGGAGTATACGGAGCAGATAAAGTACTAGAGATTACAAATGACAGTCTTGCAAATTTTGATGCCCAAGGGTATGCAGATGCAATATCTCAAGCTGCGGCATCACAAGATGCTACGGTTGTTGTATTGTCTCAAACTGCAAATGCAAAGTTTATGGCCCCACTGGTGGCTGTAAATCTTGAGGCTGGTTATGTCTCTAACGTTGTTGCTCTCCCGCAGAGTACCACGCCATTTAAAATAAAACATAGTGTATATACCAACAAGGCTTTTTCTTTAACGCAGATAAACACCCCTGTTAAAATAATTGGTTTAGGTAAAAATGCTTATGGTTTACATGAGAGTGCAGCTGATGCAGTATCAGAGGTGTTTTCACCAAGTCTTCAACAAAGCAATACCAAGGTAATCTCTGTAGATAAAGCTACAGATAAAGTGACCATTGCAGATGCAGAAGTTGTAGTCTCTGCAGGGCGCGGTTTAAAAGGGCCAGAAAATTGGGGTATGATTGAAGAAATGGCAACTATTTTAGGAGCTGCTACAGCCTGTTCAAAGCCTGTTAGTGACATGGGATGGAGATCTCATGGTGAACATGTAGGACAAACAGGAAAACCCGTAGCGGCATCACTATACATCGCCATAGGAATTAGCGGAGCCATCCAACACCTTGCAGGTATTAACTCCTCTAAAGTTAAAGTAGTTATAAATACAGACCCAGAAGCTCCATTTTTTAAAGCAGCAGACTACGGAATTGTAGGTGATGCATTTGAAATTGTTCCACAACTAAATGAAAAATTAAAAGCTTTTAAAGCGCAAAACGCATAATTTTTATTACTTTGTGCCTTTGGAAATGGCTGTTTAAATTAGGACAAACATCCTGTTTAAACAGCTTTTTTTAATTATAAAACCATGAGTCTAGTTAGATTAAATATTAAGGGGATTTCTTATAGCCAAACACAAAATGGCGCATACGCTCTAATACTCAGCGAGGTAGAAGGTAATAGAAAATTACCCATAGTCATTGGCGCCTTTGAAGCTCAGTCTATCGCTATTGCACTGGAGAAAGAAATCATGCCTCCTAGACCACTTACCCATGATTTATTTAAAAACTTTTCAGATCTTTTTGCAATTATTATCACTCAAGTAATCATACATAAATTGGTTGATGGGGTATTCTATTCTAGTATAATTTGTGAGCGTGAGGGTGTAGAAGAAATTGTTGATGCTCGAACTAGCGACGCCATTGCACTAGCACTAAGGTTTAAGGCGCCTATTTTCACCCACAAAGAAATCTTGGACAGTGCGGGTATATTCCTTAAAACCGGAGATAAAAAAGAAGAAAAACAAGAACCAGAAGATGTACTGTTAGATGATTTTTTACAAAGTGATGACTCACAAAGCCAGCCCAGCTCATCTGAAGATTACAAAACCAACACCTTAAAAGAACTTCATGATTTACTTGAGGGAGCTGTTAAAAATGAAGATTATGAAAGTGCTGCGAGAATAAGAGACGAAATTTCAAAGCGAGAATAAACCTTACCAAAAACCTATGAAAAACCTATTATATAGTATTGTTGTATTTTTTTTATTGGGAAACCTATCTGCACAAACCATTGAAAAACAATGGGTTTTTAACAACATACAGTCTGAGCAGGGAACATCACTTTTTGAAATTGACCAAAGCACTGACACCTTTACACTAGACAATGGCGCATTTGAGTATTCTCTAGCAGCAAAAAACAACTTAAAGGCTAGTGGAGATTATATATTTCAGAACAATTTATTAGTCTTATTCTATAACCAGCCCACAGATACTATTCGTAGATATCGAGTTACAAAACTCACACAGGACAGCTTATCCTTTTCAGAAAACAATACAACCTATTGGTTTAAAGCTGCTGAAACCTCAGCTGCTGTAAATGAGATAGCCCAGAGTAAAGATGCAATCATCCCCTCACAAGGATTTTCTTTTGACAGCCTGTGGCGCGGTGTCCTTGGTATGATTACCCTTTTATTTATTGCCTTTTTGTTTAGCGCAAACAGAAAAGCAATTAGTTGGCGCACGGTAGGGATTGGTCTAGCCCTTCAGTTAATAATTGCAGTAGGAGTTTTAAAAGTTGCTTTTATTCAAAAAATATTTGAATGGATAGGGAAGTTGTTTATTAGTATTTTAGATTTCACCAAAGCGGGTAGTAAATTTTTATTTGAAGGTCTGGTGGTAGACATGGACACTTTTGGATTTATTTTTGCATTCCAAGTACTACCAACGATTCTATTTTTCTCTGCTTTGACCTCTGTACTATTCTACCTAGGGATTATCCAAAAAGCAGTAAAAGCCCTTGGTTGGTTACTCTCTAAGGTTTTAAAAATTTCTGGAGCAGAAAGTTTAAGTGTTGCTGGAAATATTTTTTTAGGACAAACAGAAGCGCCCCTGCTTATCAAGGCCTACCTTGAGAAAATGAACAAAAGTGAAATGCTGCTGGTTATGATTGGCGGTATGGCAACAGTAGCAGGAGCTGTACTGGCGGCCTACATAGGTTTCTTAGGTGGTGATGACCCTGCCCTGCGATTGGTGTTTGCAAAACATCTATTGGCAGCCTCTGTAATGGCAGCACCTGGAGCCATTGTAATTTCAAAAATATTATACCCTCAAACAGAAAGTATTAATACAGATGTGACGGTGTCTTCAGATAAAATTGGCTCAAACATCCTAGATGCCATTGCAAATGGAACTACCGAAGGGCTAAAACTAGCTGTAAATGTTGGTGCCATGCTACTTGTTTTTGTAGCTTTTATTGCCATGTTAAATGGAATTTTAGGTTGGTTAGGAGACATAACTACTGTAAATGACTGGATGGCTACAAATACCTCCTACCCTAGCCTTTCTTTAGAGGCTATTTTGGGTACTGTTTTCGCCCCACTGATGTGGCTTATTGGAGTTGCCTCCAAAGACATGATGATGATGGGACAGCTTTTAGGTATTAAACTAGCCGCAAGTGAATTTGTAGGGTATATACAATTAGCAGAGCTGAAGAACATCAACAACATCATGCATCTTAACTATGAGAAATCAATAATCATGGCTACCTACATGCTTTGTGGTTTCGCAAATTTTGCCTCTATTGGTATTCAAATTGGCGGTATTGGTTCTCTAGCCCCTGGGCAGCGTAAAACACTCTCTAAATTTGGAATGAAAGCCCTAATTGGAGGATCTATTGCATCGCTAATTTCTGCAACAATTGCCGGAATGATTATTGGATAACCAGTCATTGGTATAGATTTTAAAACAGTTAATAAATACTGATAACAGCTCTTTGAGAAATTTTACTGTTTTTCTCACATTACATACATTTACAATTGTAAACATGAAATCCAAATGAAGCAATACCACGACCTTATTAAACACGTAGTTGAAAACGGAACTCAAAAACATGACCGCACAGGGACAGGAACCAAAAGTGTGTTTGGACACCAAATGAGATTCGATTTAAGTAAAGGGTTCCCGATGGTAACCACCAAAAAACTACATCTTAAATCTATTGTGTATGAACTACTTTGGTTTTTAAATGGAGATACTAATGTTGGGTATTTGCAAGAAAATGGCGTCCGTATCTGGAACGAGTGGGCAGATGAAAAAGGAGATTTAGGACCTGTTTATGGCCATCAATGGCGCAACTGGAATAATGAAGAGGTAGATCAAATTAGTGATGTTATACAAACGCTAAAAACAAACCCAGACAGCAGAAGAATGCTAGTTAGTGCTTGGAATCCTAGTGTGATGCCAGATAGCTCTAAAACTTTTTCTGAAAATGTCGCAAATGGAAAAGCGGCCTTACCTCCATGCCATGCCTTTTTTCAATTTTATGTAGCGGATGGCAAACTATCATGCCAACTGTACCAACGCAGTGCAGATATCTTTTTAGGGGTGCCTTTCAACATTGCTTCTTATGCGTTGTTTACTATGATGATGGCGCAAGTTTGTGGTTACCAAGTGGGAGACTTTATTCATACTTTTGGAGACGCACATATCTACAACAACCATATGGAGCAAATAGAGCTTCAACTATCAAGAGATCTAAAAGCGTTGCCTAAAATGATACTTAACCCTGATGTGAAAAGTATTTTTGATTTTAAATTTGAGGATTTTACTTTGGTTGATTACAATCCACACCCACATATTAAAGGAGCTGTTGCTATTTAACCCTTTTACAAAAATACCCGCTATGAAAAAACTGTTACTACTCCTTCTTATTTTTACTTCTAGCATTGCTTTTGCACAAGATGAGTGGGGTGATTTGAAAAAAAACAAACTCACCATGAAAGAAATACCAGCTGTTTGGCCAGGTTGTAGTGGCAGTATTGCAGAAAAAGATACTTGTTTCAACCATCAATTATCAAAACATATTATGAGTAATTTTACCTACCCTACACAGGAGTACAAAAAAAATATTCAAGGCCGCGTGGTGGTAAAATTTAAAATAAATACAAAAGGCTTTGTTGAGATAAAAAGTGTGACGGGCGGCAATAAAGGCTTGCAAGAGGCAGCAAAAACAAACATATTAAAAATTCCTCAATTAATCCCAGGAATGATGGGTGGTAAACCTCGTGAGATTAACATGAGCGTTCCTTTTAACTTCAAGACAAATAAATAACAGTATTTTTTTAAATAAAACTGGAGCTTAAAGACCTAAAAAATTGATTTTAAGGTTATTTGGTTTATTGAAGATTAAATGTAGGCCCAATAACGGGGGCACTTCAAAAAACTATTTGTTAGGAATATAATTATTTAGAAATCGGTAGAGAAAGGGGAAGCTTCTTAAGCTAAGAATATTACTTTTTTAAAGCCAACTTTGAGAGATGAAGCTCTGCTTTTAATTCATTAACAAAGGTATTGTATTCTGAGATTTTAGTTTTTTGAAACTGAGAAAGATCGCCCTTGATTTGTTTTTTTGTATTTTTTTGCATGTCATCTAATAGTGAATCATCTATAGACTCTATAGAAAATAAATACATTTGACATATAATTGGTATTGACTCCAAACCTCTTAGGGTTGCAATGTACGTTGTACTCTTTTTTGTACCCTGCGGGTCTAACTTTTCAATAAGACCCATCTCTAATAATGCCTTCAATCTATTGGTAAGAATGTTAGAGGCAATTTTCTCTTTAGATGCTTTAAATTGTTTGAATTTAGAATGTTTATGAAAAATAATATCTCTCATAATAAGCAATGACCAACTATCACCTAAAATTTTAGTGGAACGCGCAATGGCACAAGTGAGGGATAGATACTCCATGAAATTACTTTTTTTAAGTAACTAATAATTAGTTACTTAAAAGTTATTTTACAAAACTAATTTAAATAAATGATATAAAGCCTGAAATAAGAGAATTAAGATAAAACTATCTCAATTATTTTTTTGAGATACAATAATATGATAAAAAACCATAAAACTTTAAATCAAAATTAATGGTTATTTAAAACTAATGAGTTAAATTTGAGTTAAATTAATTTAAATATAAAACAATGAAAAAACGTATTACTTTAATAGCCTTGTGTTTTACTATAGTAGTAAATGCACAATGGCTACAGGACACATCATGCAACAAAAAAGCGGAGCTAGTTGCAAACCAAGCTATTGAATATGTAGTTAATCTAGAGTACATGGCTGCATTTGGTGCTGCGAACGCTGCATTATTATTAGACAAAGACTGTGGTTGTGCAAAACTAACCTTGGCTTATATTAGCAGCGCAGACCAAAAATGGGGAAGCAGAATGACAAAACTTGACGCTATTAATATAGAATCATTAACTGCAGAAGAAAAAGGTTGGTATGACACCATGAGAGCTAGTACGGAAGAAAAAACCTCTTTAGAAACCTCTTTAGCTAACCAATTTCCAAAAAGTCCGCTGCTTAATTTTTTATCAACTTCAATGCAAGATTTTAATACATTCAAGACTTTTGCTGAAAAATTTCCCAACAATGCAGCCACCGCATATAATATGATGTCATATGGCTACACTAATGGGGGCTTTGGTGAGAACGATACTACAAAAGCAATGAAATATGTTAGCATGGCACAACAAATGCATGACGGACCCAACGCTTATGATTCTATGGCAGAGCATTACGCAGCAATGGGAGATTATGAAAATGCCCTAAAAAATCAATTAAAGGCTGTAGATTTTGGAACCTTCTCTTCTGTTTATTCAGCAAATGCTCGTTTATACTATGCCAAAATTAATGCAGGTAAAATGGGCATTGAGATTCAGCAAATGCAAAAAGATATACAACAGGCTATATTAGAGGGAGATTACCAGGGGTATAAAGAATTTGTACATCCACAAATTAAGGTCTCTACCGGAGACTCTAACCTAAACCCTTTTTATATTTATACAGAAAAAGATGTGAAAACAAACCCTGAAATAACATGGGCCTCTTTTGTACTTTCTGATATGCAGACTTATTTTTCTCCAGATATGAAAACAGCTGTTGTTACATTTGTAGCTGATGGACAGTATACCATAACAGCTACTAATAGTACCATTGAATATGCCACTAGAGCATCTTCTACTTGGTGTAATACAGATGATGGCTGGAAAATACTTCATACTTCTTTTGCCCCTAGAAAAGGCAAAAATGGCATCCCAGAGAGAGGATAATTCGCAAAGAAAACAAACCAACTCTACTAAAAAAGTAGGTAATTCAATAAAACTATAATTAAAACCCCCTCTTAAGAAATCAAGAGGGGGTTTTTAAAACTAATAAAAACAAGCTTAATTACTGTTTTTGTAGCCGTAACTATAGCCGTAATTATTATAACTATAATTGTATCCATAACCGTAGGTGTTATTTCTACTAATACCATTAAGGACAGTAACCATGTTTGTAACTTTACCTGCTTGATCTATATCCTTAATAAAGTTAAGCAGCGCCTTATCTGTATATCCATAGCGAACAACAAAGAGGGTTAAATCTGCAAGTGGGGTTACCAAAAAGGTATCTGTAACAAGTAATGTTGGTGCAGAATCTATAATAATTAAATCATAGTCTTGTTTTGCTTGTTCTAAAAAGAGTTGAAGCCTTCCGTTGCTAAAAAGTTGCGGGGCATTTGGAGGAACAGGACCTGCAGGTATAATATCTAAGGTATCAAAATCCGCTATTTTTTGTATGAGCTCTCTCCAAGAAACATCTGTATCATGCAATAGATTTGTAATTCCTTTTTCATTATGCACTGTATCTATAGATTTATGTATTTGTGGGTTTCTTAAATCTGCACCAACCAATAAAACTTTTTTGCCCAAGTTAGCCTCCACAAAAGCAAGGTTAATGCTGGTAAAAGTTTTCCCTTCTCCCTTAATAGTTGAAGTACTTACAATTACATGGGCCTTTTTGCTTTGCTGTATGGGCAATACAAAGTTAAGGTTCGAACTTAAAATTCTAAAGGCCTCAGAAAGCGCAGAATTGTCATCTTTTTTACTTAAAATAAAATCTTTTTTAATCATTGGCAACTCCCCTATGTTAGGTACTTTATCAAGAGCAGTTTTAACATCATGTACAGACTTTACTTTTGTATCAAAAAACAGAATTAAATAAATAATAACTAAAGGTATGACCAATCCATATAACAGGGCTTTGGTATAAGAATCTTTGGGATTCATAGAAATAGGATCCCAATAGGAGCTTGCATATTCAACAACCTGCATAGAGGTTTCTGTAATGGCATTATTTATAGAAGCTTCCTCAAGTCTTTCTAACAAAAACAAATACAGGGTCTCTTTGATCATTTTTTGCCTCTCTATGTTCCTTATATATTTCTGTTTTTCGGGGATTTGTAGTAAGGCATCATTATAGGTTTTATTTTTAGCCAGTAACCCTTTTTGTTTGTTAGCAAGTTGCAACTCAAAAACCTCTAAGGATACCTCAAGGCTTTTTTTTAGCTCTTGAAGTTCTTTAAGGAGTTTTTTATATTGTGGATTACTAACACCTGCGCTTGTTTTAAGTACCCCCAATTCTTGTATCAAGACATTATAGGCAGAAATTTGAGTGTTTACACTAAGAGTCTTATCGTCTATAAAATTTGGAAGCACTCTTAGATTTTCTAGAGGGGCCTTAATGTTTTGTTTTATAAAGGCTAAGGCTATAGCTTGGGCCTCTAATTTTACTATAGCAGTTTCTGAGGCATTTAGCTTTGCAACATCTGTGGCTGTTTTAGCCCCTAGGCTAATCATGTTGTTGGAGACACTGTAATCCTTTATACCTGTTTCTATAGAGTCTAACTCATTTGCAAGTACAATAAACCGCTCTTCTATAAAATCTATGGTTTGCTTTGAGATTTGTTGCCTGAGTTTAATACCATCAATTTCAAATAACTCAATCAACCTGTTAAGTATTTTCTCTGACTTATTCTTTATTTCTCCTCTAAAACTTAGCTGTAGTAAATCACTATTTTTACCAACTACAGAAACGCTAAAACGCCCTCTATAGCTCCTTGCCACATCAGCAACTGGATCTATGGTTATCTCATAAGAAGTTCCTCTCAAATCTTTAAGTGATTCTTGATTAAAAGCGCTTAACTCAAAGGGCAGGTCATGCTCTTGTAAAAGGGTGCTGTAATTTGGGAAAAGTTGGGGTTCTGTGTTTTCTCCTCTAGATATTGACACACCCTGAGACTCAATCTTTATGGTATAGGTTTGTGAATATCTAATTTCAGAAATAGGTGTGTTTAAAGTGTATTTAAAAGGTATTTGAGAAACCTCTGTAAGAAGCACACTACCGTATTGATAAAAAGAAGTCACTAAATTTAAATCTACCACCAGTTCCTCCCATAGCTTTGAGGATTTAATAAGTTCAATATTGTTTTCTAAATTTATATTTGGCTTGCTAAAAATAAATCCAGCCTCTGGAAGTTCCAAACCTTTAGAATTACTTAAAATTCTAATCTTAGCATTAGATTGATACATTTTTTTGGTGTATCGCAACTGCACAAACACCATAGATAATGACAAAAACAAGACACCCAAAATAAAAGGCCAATACCTTATATATTTGGTAATTTCTAACTTAATTTTCTGACCTCGATTTTGATTTTGCTGGTAGGAGGCAAGTTTTTTATTTTCCATTTATGGCGTGAGTAATAAAATTGTTGTGAGTATCAAGGTTCCAAAACCAATAAGAGCGGTAGGTCCTGTTATAAACCCAGCAGATCTAACCCTTACATCATTAGGTTTTACATAAATAAGGTCATTAGGTTTTATGTAATAGTATGGGCTTTCAAATAGGTTAGCCGAGGTAAGGTCTAAATGTGCAATGGTCCGCTTGCCATCTATTTCTCTAATAAGAATGATATCATCCCGAAGGCCGTTTATATTCAAATCACCAGCCATTCCAATGGCCTGCAATATGGTTAAATTATTCTCGGAGAAGTAATGTGTTCCAGTTCCCATTTCTCCAAGGGTGGTAAACTTTGCGTTTAAAAGGCTTACCATTACCGTAGGGTCATTTAGGTGCGCTCCAGAGATCAGTAAATTCTCGATAAAGGATTCAAGCTCCTTTAATGTTTTGTTGGCAACAGATATATTCCCTAGAATTGGTAATTTTATTTCTAAATCTTTAGAAACTAAATACCCCTGATTTAAATTGTTTTGATTTTGGCCTGCAGAGGTACTACCAGCAGTTGTAGTTGCTTTGTTATAGGGCTCTGCTGTTTCTATAATACTAGAGCTTACAACAACACTTAATATATCATTGTGCTGTATGGTGTTTTCTATAGATAAAACCTCAGAATTATTATAGGTGTCAATGTCCTGAAGGTATAAAATTTGTTTTTTTGTGGAACAAGACAAACTACAAAGAACCAAAACACCTGTGATAATTTTGGGAATTAGAACACTTATGTGTTGCTGTATCTTTTTGGTATGAATCATGAACACTTATTTTATAAACTAATATTGAACTAAACTATCATTTAAATTTAACATCAAACGAATCTATTAAATTTTTAGAAGAAAAAATTATATACTAAATTATCGAACTGCCTAAATTTAGAGAAGTTTTTTAAAGTGAGTACCCATAAAGAATTTGGCACATTGTGTAATTTTAAGGCTTTGTAATCTTCCCTAGTTTTAATCAAAATATTACGTGCACTTTTATTACTAGTGCCACCAAGGCGCATTTTAACAAGAGTTTTTGGCAAATAAGAAAACGTTAGTTCTTTTTGTTTGAAAAGGCGCAGTATAAATTCATAATCTGCAGCGATATTATAATTTACATTAAAATTACCGTAGGTATCATACAACTCTTTTTTAAGGTATAAAGTAGGATGTGCAGGCATCCATCCCTTTTTTAGAAGGATGTCTTGGAAAGGCCTAGACTTCCAGTGTCGAATTACTTTTGAAATATTTTTCTGACTCACATACTCTAAATCTCCATACACACCAAAGGCATTACTAAGCTTAAATTGATTTACTACTGCTTCTATAATATTGGTATCAGAAAGTAAATCGTCTCCATGTAAATAGCCAATGATATCTCCAGAAGCCATGGCAACTCCTTGGTTTAATGCATGGTAAATACCCAGGTCTGGCTTAGACCTATACACAACATTTGCGTGAGACTTAGCATACTGTTCCAAAAAAACTTGAGAACCATCAGTAGAACCGCCGTCTATAACGATATGTTCAATATCTGCATAAGTCTGTCTAACTAAAGAAGAAACACAGGCTTCTATAGTCTTAAAATCATTTAGCGTTGCAGTTATTATAGATATTTTCAAATTATTCTGATATTTTACGTGTATGTGTTGCAATAGCGGGGTTACCACTATATACAGTGTATGGTTCTAAATCTTTGGTTGCCACTGCCCCTAGAGACAAAACAGCATGAGCTCCAGTTGTTACTCCAGGGCCAACAAGAGCCTTAGCCCCAATCCAACTTCCATGCTTTATATAAATAGGCGCTGTCATTAAATCAAAACTGCTGCTTTTATAGTTGTGATTTCCGCACCCTAAAAAAGCACCCTGAGATATGCAAACATTATCTTCCATAGTTATTTGATCTAAATTGTCTATCCATACTCCTTCTCCTATCCAGCAATGATTGCCTATTTTTAGTTTCCAGGGATATTTAATATTCACCTTTGGCCTTATAATTACTGCTTTACCAATAGTAGCTCCAAAAACACGGAGCCAAAATATTTTAATATTTGAGGATATATTCCAGGAACCTTTAAAAAAGCAGGTATTAATTAAATACCAAAGAGCTCTTTTAAGTTTTGATCCTGGTTTGTACCAATCATTATTATATGTAGATAAATCACACTGCATTGAAAAGTAATTTAAGAAAAATTTGAGTTTTAAAGAGTACTACCACTTGCAAAAACCAACATCAAAAAAAGTGATAAAGCCTGTTTTTTTGTTTTAATTAAAAAAGAAATAGTTTTAGAAATAGCAAAATACCTTATGTATAAGTAGCTATAAATCAATACAAAAAGAAAAATCCGTTACTTTTGTAACGGATTTTTTTTGGCAGGATGCCTATCAGTTTAAAACCTATCAACATCTTATATTATATTATATTATATCCCATAATAAAATGACATAGCAATATCACCGCTAAAATGGGTTTTAGTAGTTGTAAAATGAGTCTATGTGTTTTTAAAAT
>ENA-OSJC01000132-OSJC01000132.1-marine-metagenome-genome-assembly--contig:-NODE-132-length-74970-cov-16.043769_pt1 | contig 74970 bp, 70 predicted proteins | sample MGYA00237885_ERZ534234 | MGnify/ENA primary metagenome ERZ534234 (study PRJEB26413, sample SAMN06343907) | marine metagenome | isolation source: coastal waters | place: Atlantic Ocean: West Antarctic... | reverse complement strand
GTCTACTATGTTTACCGTTTCGTTTTTTCGCATTAAATTTCAGGCGATTATCTTTCACCATAATATATATAAACTTATATATTAATCTGGGATGAGACATTCTTTAATTTCATATGGTTCTTTTTTATTCTTATTTTTGGCTCGTTTTTCTATTTTTTCCTTGGTGCCATCCATTTTATGATAATGAATAACATGGTTGCATTTTTTATAATATTTAATTCTTTTTTCGCATTGTTTATCGAAAATACCTAAATTAGGATGTGTATCTTTAATATCAATCACAAGTGGATGAAATTTTCTCACATTAGCCTTTTCTCTTAAAATTCTTCCAACGCTTTGAACAACATCAGATTTTGGTGATGCTAGAATAATTGTATTCAGTTTAGGTATATCCATACCTTCACTGGCCATCGAGAAAGTTCCTAATATAATATCTTTTTCTTGTGAATCCCTCAATTCAGATGGTTTTAGCCCCCCCACATATTGACCAACAACATCTTGAGAAATATTTTCTTTACACCATCTTTCAGTTGTATTCAAATATTCCCGTCTATCACCCAGGACAAGTACCTTTCTACCACTTTCATATTCTGTTTTTATAATATTATTGATAAACAGGCATCGAGGGATATGATATGAAATATTGTTTATCATTCTTGGCATACACGGTTTTTTGTTATACAAAAGTTCTAACTTGGAATATTGTGGGTCCTCATCATAATATTCATAGATTCGAGTCTCTATATAATCGATATTAGTATCATTCTTTGAAGAATAAACCATTGGACCAATATACCATTCAAATACCTTTCTCAGACCATCTTTTCTATCTGGGGTCGCTGAGAGTCCTAACATATACTTGGAAGAAACCTTCGCCATCGATTTTGAGAATATTTCTGCTCCCAAGTGATGACATTCATCAAATATTGCTAGACCAAAGGAAGAAAATACTTCAGGGTCATATTCTTTTTGAGATAAACTTTGAACCATCGCAAGGACAATATCTTTATCATCTATATCTATCGTATTTTGCTGAATTTTACCTATCCTTGCTTCTGGTAGAAACTCTGCTATCCTATCACGCCATTGAGTCATTAAAAAGTCCTTATGAACAACCACAATTGTTTTCTTTTTCAATATTGATGCGAGATATAATGCTAGCACAGTTTTACCTCCACCACATTTCAATGATATTAATCCACCACCTCTTTCCTTACACGCTTTCAAATACAATTTAATAATCGGTTCCTGTTCTTTCCTAAGTGAACCAGCAAACTTGATATTAATAGATGTTCCCTCATCCATTTTATTTATTGTGGGTGGGCCGTATTTATCGAACGCATAAAATCTCGGAATATAAATAGAATTTGGTGATTCCATAAATAATGTAAAGCGTTTTTCATTGCCATTTCCAAAATCACCCACAACGAATGGGTTTGCTGTTAATTCTTTTTTCATTTCTTTCAATTCTTTGATTGTTAATTCTTTTTTTTTAATCTTGTATCCATGGCGCAATAATGTAGTATTAACCATTGTTGATTAATTATATTAAGTATGTATTTAAATCAAATTTAAATTTTATAAATCTATAGGAAAAACAGTTTGCGGATTTCGACTATGTATTCCCTGCAAATAGGACATTTATGCCCGGAAATTTCTTTAGTGCGGTCCAAGCATTTACGGCAAGCCGTGTGACCACACGGATTACAATATGAATCAATGCTGTCGGTAATACATATTGGACATATTGCCGAAGTATTCCATTTATTTATCTTTTGAATAAAATATAAGTAGGAATTTAATTCTTTTCTTTTCTCGATATACTTTGATTTTGCTTCACTTAATTTATCATTTTCTTTTACCTTTTGAGAATAATCATTCATTTTGTCAAATATTTCTTTTAAATTTTCATCTATTTCATATTTCGACTCCATATTCATCATATATTTAATTGAAGAATCTAATTTATCAATGTGGGTTTTAGTAATATCATTTTCTTTGACATATTCTTTGTGCAATACATCCAATTCTACCTGAAGGATAGAAAATTTATCGGCAAAAGATTCAATTTTATTAACAATGGAATCTATCTCTTCATTCTTATACTCTTCATTATCTATATTTATAGATTCCTTTTTATGAAGACATTCTTCCAATAAATCTTTAATAACAATACTTTTTTCACAATGTTTCTTTTTAACATTGACAGGCTCATTCATTGGTGTATGATTCCATTCATTCCATTCATTAATATTTGCCATATTTGTCATATTATCTAAATTATCTATATTATCAGATACAGGATTAAATTCAATCGGAGAATATTCCATTTATAGTATTCATATTAATATGAGACCATTTGAACGTATTATATTATATTTATAATTATAGATGATATATTTAGTTATATTTACTTTATCATTATTTTTTCTGAATATAATTATTAATCCAGATATAATACAGGGTTACTTAAATTATGAAGATATTGGATGGGAACCAGCCGCAACAAATTGCCCTCAACAGCACGCGAATAATTTTAATAAATTGGTATCACCTGCTAAATTATCTAAATTTTATAGTTCACTAACAGATAAATCAACAGATAAATCAACAGATAAATCAACAGATAAATCAACCGATAAATCAACAGATAAATCAACAGATAAATCGGTCAAGCAATTAATACAGCCATTTGGTTATACAAAGAATGCTTTATTCGATATAACAAGATTTGTTGAACCGGGTGACCCCTTGCCCACAAGTACAGATTTTTTTCAAAATATATAATATATAATATATAATGACAATTGATGATTTCATAGATTTCCATGCTCTATTCTTAACTGCAAGTGCTGTTATCGCCTATAAATATATAACAAAGGAAAACAATGTAATCTTTGAGAGAAAAAAAATATAATGTTAGATAAATGAATGAATCACTGAAAATTATTCTGTCTATTTTTATAGGATTTGTAGTCACAGAATACACATTTACTTTTTGTAATTTTCAAGTATTATCAGTTTAAATACGTTTAAAAATATTCATAAAATTATTTGAGATATGTATAAATAATGTCGCAAGAAACTCGCATTGGTAATTTAGGTGGTATTAGCGACGAAGATTCTAAATTAGTTGATTCGATTTTAAATGATATCAATAATTCCGGGCAGCCTCAACAGCAACAGCAACAGCAGCCTCAGCAACAGCAGCCTCAGCAACAGCAGTATCAGCAACAGCAGCCTCAGCAACAGCAGCAACAGCAGCAACAGCAGCAACAGCAACCACAGATGTCCCCTGAACAGATGAAAATGATGCAACAGCAGCAGCAGCAACAGATGATGATGCGTCAGCAACAGATGGCGCATCAACAGCAAATGGCTAATCAGCAAAAACAAAATTTAATCGCCGCAGAACCTGATAGTATTTTAGATAATATCAAACTTGAAGCAAAAAATATAATGGTAGTCGTATTCCTGTGTATTCTACTAAATATAGACCAGGTTGATTCTGTATTTAAATATCAGAGTTGGTTCGTGAACGAGAGTGGTTCACTAAATATGCAGGCCGTTGTATTTAAGTCATTATTGATTGGATCAATTTTTTACCTTGTTAAGACTTATCTTTTATAATTTTATCAAAGTATTCATTCAATTCTGGAACTGACTCTATTTTTTTAGAACATTTATTAATCGTTACTTCTGATATTTTACACGTTTCAGAAATATATTTTTTGGAAATACTAAGACCCAATCTTTTTGTATAAAGATAAATACAGCCGGATGACATTGCCGGTGGTGTATTATCGTTAATTAAAGATAATTCTTCACATATTTTAGAAATATGCTTAATATGTGAAATATCATCACTTGATAATTTTAATTTATGACAAAATCTATCTATGAAATCAAATAGATTTACACTTTTGTGTGATTGTAGTCGACCCTTATCACAATTACTCATCCTCATAATTTCTGTAAAATTTTTACAACCTTTTGTCATAACTTTAGAATTAATCTCAAACAGCGCGGCTAATTCGCCATTTGACCTGGGTACAGAACATTCTTTACAGGCGAAATAAATACACGCGGCAATTATACCAATTCTATTGGACCCCCTACTAATTTTAGTTTCAGATATTATTTTGTAAAATGATTTCGCTGTATTTGCGATAATTATTGGTAAATCACTACTGGTACATTTAAGTTCTATATCTTTATAAACTCGATACAAACTCCTTTCTTTATAAGGCATAGAATTCCATCGTTGATACATATTTATTTTATTCATTTTTTCATTGTTTCCTCTACTCGAGATATTAGTTCCGAGTGAAGACTGTGGAAGTAATGCATTTGATGGCATTCCACAACGCGTCGGATTGCCAGCCGAATTTGAATAATTTCGCCATTCAGGTGAATCAATAATATTATTGACGATTAGATTACATTGCTTACACAGAATCATACCTTCATAGATAGTATGATTTGATTTTTTATCGCAACACTTAGATTCCCCTTTCTCTACATTAATTTCATTATTTTCATTGACTTCATCAAGTTTTTCAAAATAAGAATCAAAACAAGTTTCCATAAATCGTTAAAACTAACTGGAATATGTTTAAGTATTTTTAAAATAATAAATATAAAATCAAATTTATGTTTACATTAGAATTATTATCGGGTATATGGGTTGGTGATCCAGATATTTTGAATTCTAAGAAATTTATGCGTGATAATGAAATTAAAATTATTTTAAATTGTACACAGTTATTTGATTTTCCAGATATACCGTTCATAAAAAAAATTAGATTGCCCTTTTCTTCGACAAATAATTCAGAAACAGATTTGATGTTATTAAGGGAAAATAAAACGAAAATATTATCATTTATACATGATAATATCGATGAAAATAATATATTAATCACCTGCTATGATGGAAAAAGTATTTCACCATTCATTGTTGCACTATATATAGCAGAATATAGTAAGATTAATAAAAAATCTATTTATGATATTTTATTGACAAAGGATAGTCGATTGTCTCTTTGGTATGATTTATCATTATTTTATAATATTTAATTTATGAAATCAGAAAATAAATCATTAACTTCTTTGATATCTGATAATTTTTTACCTGAAGAATCTTTTATATTATTTAGAGTAATTATTTTTGATGAAATTCCATCGGGGAATTTGTGACTAGTTGTATAAACTGGTTTGCTACCATACATTTTTTCAAGGAATGTAATTACATCTATAATATGAGAATCACCCGCATAAACGATAATATTTTTAGGGAAAGCATAATTTTGTTTACCTCTTACAGGGCATCTCTTGGGTGTCCGCTTTGATTTCTTTGTATCAAACTTCATAAACATTCGGCACAGCATATAAAAATCTGTAAATACAAGTGTGTAATCTGTATCATTTAAAGATATATAAGAATCAATAAAAGTTTTTAAAAGGTCTTTTGGAAAACGCACCGATTTAATGCATTTATTATATTCTTTTTGTATTAATTTTTGTCTCTTTTCCAAAAGTGAAATTACAGAAACCTCATCACTGAAACTTTTTCGACTATATTTAGATTTTAATTCTTTATCAAAAAACTCGGTTATATCTGATTCTTTTTTCCCATTCAAAAAGCCCAGTATATATTTAATAATATCTTCTTTGGAAAATTTAGCGTGTAATTTTTTTATTGAAGTCGGATACTTGAACAATAGTTCATCATAGGGATTTGTCTTCCATTCATTTTTATTTGAACCATCCATCCTCAAATCCCAATTATGATATCTAAGATTATCATAAGCACAATTTTTACCCTTAAAATTATGCAATGGACATCCACCAAACTCATTTCTTATCGCATTTAATGGGTCTGAATAATTTTTAAGGGATTTGCCCTTGGCTTTCAAATCAGAGTGAAATGGAGCATTTTCAGAATAAAAATCAATACAACTATTTGATTTACGAATTATTTGTTTCAATAATGTTGTTATCTCAATAATATTACTTTCTTTTTTATGCCTATAGCGTGTATGAGTATCACCAAATAATAATATTTTACGGGCCTGTGAACCGATAACAATTTTATAATAATGAATCGAAATTGGTCCACCTATTTTTGTTATTATATTTTTTTTATTCTTACTTTTCTTTTTACGACTACGCTTTTTTAAAATGTTATTTGTATTGTATTTCTTGTATTTCTTGTGGATAGATTTACCCCCCTTTACCATTAATCTTTATATAATATAATAATTATATATATTATATTATATAATGGACACTAGTTCTACCGTTCCTCCTCCACTACCCACTCCACTACCCGATGATACACTACCCGATGATATATTAAATGATAATTTAACCGATTTAGATTCCAGTGCTAACAATGCTGATGCTGCTATCGATGCTGCTATCGATGCTGATGCTGATGCTGCTGATGAAATGGGTGGATTAGATTTAGGCGCTGATGGTATGGATAATATGGATAATATGGATAATATGGATTTATCCCTTGATGATGATAAATTAGATGATATGAATTTATCTACAGATGATAAATTAGATGATAAATTAGATGATAAATTAGATGATAAATTAGATGATAAAATAGATGATAAATTAGATGATAAATTAGATGATAATATGGATGGTATGAGTGATATGGATGGTATGAGTGATATGGGTGATATGGATAATATGGATAATATGGATAATATGGATAATATGGATAATATGGATAATATGGATAATATGGATAATATGGATAATATGGATGGTATGGATAATATGGATGGTATGGATGGTATGGATAATATGGATGGTATGAGTGATATGAATTTATCTACAGATGATAATATGGATGGTATGAGTGATATGAGTGATATGGATTTATCCCTTGGTGATGAAATAGATGTTCCAAAAAATACAGAACACTCAATCGAATCACCCATTTCACCCGTTTCACCCGTTTCACCCATTCCTTCCTATCCACCCTATCCACCCTATCCACCCTATCCACCTTATCCAGCATATCAGGGTTCTGGTGAAGAAGAATCCCCAGTTAAACATAATCTGATGGGAGGTTATGTAGAAGATTTATTTATGTCAGGTGGTTCACACGAAAAAAAAGATGGTTCCTCAAAAAAATCCAATAAGAGACGTAAGAGTAAGAGACGTAAGAGTAAGAGACGTAAGAGTAAGAGACGTAAGAGTAAGAGACGTAAGAGTAAGAAACGTAAGAGTAAGAGTAAGAGACGTAAGAGTAAGAGAAGAAGATAGATGGCTAAGATTTGGGAGTGTTTTTTATTAACTTAGAGAAATTCATACTCTGATATTGTATTATTGTATTTATATCTTCCATAGAAGTCGTATCTCTCCAGGGTATTTTGTTACCTTTTTCATTTATTATGGGTCTTGGTTCATCATATCTCCCAAAATTTAGATATCCATATTCATCAATGCGTTTTTGATGAATCTTGCAATATTCGGAATCATTTGTCGCACAATAACCGCATCTAATATCAGAATATTGTTTACCCATGCTCCTAGCGGCGCATTGTCCAACTTTTGGTGTACATTTTGATGTTGGTTTATCAATCGTAATTGTATAGAAGTTAATTTTCTGTTTTATTTTATCTCTCCATATTTCTTTTACTGAATCATCATTGAGACGTGGCTCTATTTCGGCCCATAATTCTTTTTCGAGTTTTAATTTTATTAAGGATTCAAGTTCCATTTTGTTCAATCAAAGGGTAAACAAAAATCAAATTTGGCATTTTTGTTAACTATTTCATCAATTATTAAATTCATTATATCTTCAGTGATTCGAGTAATTTTTATTTCTTCAATTTCTAAATCGATATTATATTTTATCTTGTTAATAAGTGTATCAGATAAATAAACACCTTGATATTCTTCTCTTATTACTTTTTGAAGTTTAGTAAAATAAGATATTTTATCCTGTGATTGCCTTTTTATAACATTTGTCTTAGTTTCACTAGCCAATAAATGGGGATTTGCTATTAATCTTAAATCATCTACTCTTGTATTATTCATTCACTAAATAATTACAATATGACAAGTATTATTATATTTATTGAAACTCTTAATATTTAAATGATAATTGGTTTGTTTTAATAATTTATTTTTATCAATAAGTGGGGTTTTTTTAATCTCAATATATTTTGAATTATTTTCATTTAAGATGAACCTATTATATTCTGGTATATTTTCCGCTAAATAATTATCAATTTTAATTAAATTTTCATATTCGTCAAGAATTATCTTGTATTCATTTTCCTTCTCAATGCATTTACCACGAATTTTCAAGAATATTCCCTTAATTACTATATCATCAATTATTTTATAATTGATTTGATAATTAGTTTTTTTCTCAATCAAAGTAATATCAGATAAAGATAAATCGTTTATACATATGTAGACCATTATAAATCGACCATTAAATAATAATGGTTCTTAAACACGAATATATTATAAAACGTGCACTATCTTCTGACAATTGCCCGAATCTATTAATTTATGGGATAAAAGGTTTCAATAAAATTGATATTATCAAACCATATTTAAATGATATATGTGATAAACCTTTAAAAATAATTACTGGCGATAAAATATCTTGGGAATCTAATTTGGTCTACAAGATATTTAATATGGAATTAATTGGTGGGAAAAATACTACAGAATTTTTTAATATCATTGATGATATTATTCATACTAAAAATTATTACATATCCTCTTATCGAATAATAATATTAAATAACTTTAATAATATATCAAATCACGTGCAAACTAAACTAAGAGTTATTACTGAAAAATATAGCCACACAACTCTATTCATATTTATATCTGATAAATTATCATCAATCATTCAACCTATACAGAGTAGATGTTTACTTTGTAGAATACCTGGGTTTACATATGACCAGAAAAGGTTACTATCGAGGAAAAGTCTTACAGATAAGACTTATCCAGTAAAATCAATAATCTATGATGAAATTTACAAAAAAACTAATAAAACCGAAATTATTAATTACTCAACATATAATGAAGGGATATTAATAGGTCATAAAAATATATATGAAATTATCTATGATAAAATAATCTTAGTATCGAATGTAGATAGTATTAAAAAAGAAGATATAGAAAATATTCGTGAAATTTCATATAGCATTGAAAAATATAATTTATATAATATTTATAATGAATTGCTCCACCTATTTTTAGAAGACTATAAAACTACATTTGCGTTTAAATCAAAAATAATCAAATTATTTTCAGATTCGGAATATAAATTTCAAAAATCTTATCGAGGATTAATTCATATTGAAAATTTATTTATCCAAATTGTTAATTTATCGCGAAGCGAAATATAGGGCAACAATGAAGAATAACTTCATGTCCTTGGCGTAAAAGTATGCCCAAACCAATGTTAACCATAGGAATAATCTTACAGCACTGTGCTGCATAATATTCTGGATACCAATCTTATTGATAAACTGATTTAGTGTAGCATTATTTCTACCTAAAAGTTCGAGGGGTGCGTAACTTAATAGAATAAATGCCACAAGAATCATCTCAATAGGTGTAGCCTTGCTTCGAACGAATGAACCGAATTTACCAACAACATCAATCATTTATATTTATAATTATATATATATAATTATTTGAAGGAATTAAATAATCATTTAAATAACTCAGTAATAAATTAATTAACTGAATGAATTATTATGAAATTTTGGGTTCAACTAAACATTCAACGACCCGCGAAATAAAACAGCATTATTATAGACTTTCAAAGAAATATCATCCTGATAAGAATAACGGTATTTCTGACGAAAAATTTAAATCATTGTCTGAGGCTTACTCAACGCTAAGTAATCCAAGGAAAAGATATCTATATGATATGAAATTATTATTAAGTGATAATTTGGGAGAAGAGTTTGCGTGTAATTTTACAGATATAGAATTAGAAACTCTTAATAATTATTATCATAAAATAACAGTATCAACTGAATTTAAATTTTTAAAATTATTATATGATTCATTACCTAAAAATATAAAAAGGAAAATAAATAAATATCAAAGAAAAAATACATCCAAGCAAGAATTATTAGACTTAAAAGATATTAAATATATTGATGCTAAAACACTAAATGAAAATTTTGAAGTCAATTTGAATCGGTCTTTAAAAGATGTATATTTGAATCGATGCAAAGAATTAATAATTATAACACAATACAAAGTATATCATTTGTTTATTACCCATAGTGATTACTCAATAAAAATATCTTTGAATTCACCGTATTTTATAACGATTAATATAATAACCATTTTACCCGATAAATACACACTTAATGGAAATGATGTTTATTATAATCATCGCATTAATCTTTATGAATACTATTTCGAAGAATTATTTCCAATCACTCTCCCAAATGATTTTTGTATCAATCTTAGAAATACAGAAGAATTTAATAATTCAGTTAAGATACCCAGATTTGGTATTAAATCTAAATACAATATTCGCGGAGATTTATATATATACAAAAACCTGGATTTATCAGTTCCGAATAAAAATCATTATCGGGAAATATTGAAAGAAATATTTGCATAAATTAATATATTCTATTATTAACTATCATCTTAGAATGTTGACTCCTAGTTGTAAAAAAATGATAAATTCATTCGGAAAAGTAGACGAAATAGAGTCATATCTGAAAGACCCAGTCTTACACGGATTATGGAATCGGTTGAGTAGGAATCATATGAATCATAACATTCACAACATTCACAACATTCACAACATAAAAACATCAAGTGATACTTCAACTTTTCCCGACTCTAAATTTGTGAGTCGAAAAATCTACAGTAAAATTTCAGAGAGACAGAATACAAAATCTTTAAAATGGCAAGTTAATGGACCTCACTCAAATGTTAATTGTATTCTCAGACTTTATACGGATATTAATGACGAAAAACTTGATATTGAATTATTGATTAAAGCAATTTCTTTTATGGTATCCTTTTCAAATAAGGACCGAGAAATAACAATTAATTTTTGTCCTTTACTTGATAAAAAAAAAATTCACAAAAAGATTGGACCACATTCAATAAACACTGGCTTTTGCTCTTGCTATGGATTTAAATCAATTATCTGTATTTTTAGACGAGAGGAAGCAATAAAAGTATTATTTCACGAAATAATACATAGTCTGGAGTTTTCTGAAATTGAAGAAAATGATAAGTTTACAGAAAGATTATGTCAAAAATATAATCTTGATTCAAAAACTATTTTAATGAATGAATCTTATACTGAAATGTGGGCAAAAATAATGAATTGTTTGTTTATCTCTACATTGGCTTCATCAAATAACTATCAGCAATTTTGCACAATGATTTCAATTGAATCAGATTTTTCATGTCACCAATTTCATAAAGTAAGAAAATTAATATATGATGGTGCTAGAGGTATAGATGATAATACTAATTGTACAGCATACTATCTTGTTGTCGCTGAAATATTTCAAAAATTACCTATATTTATAGAAATTTGCTCAGGAACACCCTATTTGAAAGATAAAGAAAAATGTATCGATTTCATTTATCAACTTGATAAAATCGAACATAAAAAAACAAAAGTAGATAAATTTAACGAAACGATGAGAATGAGTGTAATGGAGTTAAAAATCTAATAATCTAAAAATAATCTAAAAATAATCTAATAATGAATCGCTAATTAAGCAGTGGGGTAAACACCCTCCTTGTTGGGGAAATGAATCTTAATGTACTTCTGAAGGTTGAAGAATGTAAGATTGTCATCCTTGGTCATCTTAAGGAGTTTCCTCAGGGGAGCATCGACCTTAATCTGACGCTTATCAGCCGGATTTTGCAGGTTCTTCAGCTTGCAGTATTCGTGGATTTTCTTAGTTACATCTGTCCTGGAAATAAGTTCACCCTTGCTAATCGATAAGAACTTACACATCTCATCAGAGACTGGTCCAGGCTTGGCAAATCCCGACTTAGGTGCGTTAGGGTCGCGCGGCTTGCGGCTACCCTTGCCATTTGCCTTCTTGGCAAGCACCTTATGTTCCTTGTGAATAAGCTTCTCGAGCTTCTGTAGACGAGTCTTCATGGAGCGTACACTCGCTAACGTGGCATCAAGTTCAGTCACAAGGAGAGTAAACTCCTCAAGGTATGGAGTTGCCGAAACAACCGGTTCTACCGGAGAAACAGTCTCAACCGGTTCAGGAGCAACCGGAGCAACCGGAGCAACCGGAGCAACCGGCTCCTGAACAACTGGGTCAGGTAGAACCGACCCAACCGGCTCCTTTACTTTCTTCGACTTGGAGGTCTTCGTATTCTTGGTATTCTTGGAAACTTTGTTCTTGTTGGCTGGAGGCATTTTTTTTATTTATATCTTAATTTATTTTTTATTTATATCAATTAACCGCGCTACTTAGTATAATTTATTCTGTTAACAAACGTTTAAATGATTTTAATATTTCAATTTAATGATTCGGACCTTGTACCATAAATCCAAGCCAGTCGACATGAGCCAAATAGCATTGTTGTGAAACACTACCAAATGATATCAAAAAATACATAAATCCTAATTTTCTATCAGAACTATTTTCAGCATTAATGAATTTTGAAACCTCGCGAAGAATTAATTCTTGCAATTCTTCCTTTTCAGTATAATTCATTACTTCGACAAGTGGAGTCTTGAAAATATCAGCATTTGGAGGACATATTTGACGCTTCATGGATTCACTTAACATCAGTCTATAATTCCAAATATCTTCCAGTTCTTTATATAATCTCTTTAATTTCCTTAAACTTAAAGATGTAAACCAGTCAATCTGACACGTATATCCTGATTGCTCGATACAAGAAAATAAATCAACTATTTTTTGCTTAATGGTATTTGTTCTATCATTCTTAATAATTTCACTAATGTCTTCATATGATTCAGATGATTTTAATACATCTATTTTATTCTTAACATCACCCTTAATATCTTCGGGTATAATTTCAGTTGTATAAGGATTATCATAACCCATCTGAAAAAGTTTATAGAGTGACCTTATATCAAATCCCCATCTCAAACTATTTACATCGACATATGAATAGAAATATTTGTCACGTATTGATGTCAGATTATCATATGTATAAAAATCTTCATTATTACTACATAGTCTCTCTTCTTTCTTTTTCCTAATATTTCGATTTCTTATGAATGACTGTATTAATTTAATACTTTCTATATTCTTAACATTGTCGTGCGTTTTAATGAGGCTAATATGATTTGACATTTTATCCCATAATTTGGACTTTTTTTGTTTATCAGTGCAAACCATATTCATTTTATCCTTAAGATAACATTTGATATCACTCACTAAATAATCAGATGAATTTCCCGTAAATCTATCTAATACTATTTCATCATTAACAACTAAATAGGAACGACGGTGTTTATAACAATATTCTCCATATTTTATTTTACCTGGACAATTATGACAATTATGACAATTATGACAATTATGATAACTTGACATCTATTTATTATTCCTGTCGAAATTTTTTTAACTATCTTTTATCAATCATTTCATTTGAAGAGATTAATTTGTTCCCAAATATCAAAAACCACTTAAAAATTTGATTTCAAGTATAATTGTAATACATACAACAACACAACAACACAACAACTCTTAAAACTACTAAAACTACTAAAACTACTAAAACTACTAAAACTACTAAAACTACTAAACTCTTAAAACTACTAAACTCTTAAAACTACTAAAACTAAGTATGTCTGATTTCAAGCCCATCACCGCCAAGGATTTTAATGCCGACAAGGTCAAGTTCAGTTACGCGAAGACTATGCCAAATGGTGCTAAACTGTTCTTTCTCGAATATGATGGTGGTCCAATGTATGTTCAGTCACCTGAAATGACTATGACATTCGACCCTCAAGTCTTTGAAGATGGTCCAAACTCCAAGTATAACATTAAGGCCAATATGAATCTGGAACAGGGAACGTGCAAACTGTTTCACGACAAGATGGTAGGCTTTGACAGTAAGCTAAAGTCTCTGGCAAAGGAAAACTCACTTGAATGGTTCAAGAAGAAGAATATCTCAGATGATGTAATTGACTCAATGTTTACCCCAACAATCAAAGTGTACGTTGATTCAGAATCAGGAGAACCAAATGGCCGCTACCCACCAACTTATGGATTCAAGATTAAGAAGCGTGATGGAAATATCGCGTGTCGATGCTTTGATGAGAATAAGAATGAACTTAATTTCAATGATTCAGAGGCTGACAATTACGTTCAATTCGACAAGTGTCTTAAGAAGAATACACAGGTAAAGGGACTATTCAAGTGTGATTTTGTATGGCATTCACCTGGTAAATTCGGATGCACTTGGTCGGCACAGCAACTCCGAGTAAAGGTTCCAAAGGGATTCGATGAATATGCTTTCGTCGATGATTCTGATGATGAAGAAGAAGCTCAAAAACTGGCTGACGGAAACTTTGTTGAATCGGACACTGAAGATGAAGATGAAGTCGAGCGCGCCTAAATTAATAACTTATCTGTTCAATAAATTAGTCTTTTAAATAAATTAGTCTTTCATAAATTAATCTTTTCATAAATTATTTTTTATCTTAATCTTAGAACCAAATGTAATGTTGATTCTTTTTGTATATTGTAATCCATTAATGTTCTACCATCTTCTAATTGTTTTCCCGCAAAAATTAACCTTTGCTGGTCAGGGGGAATACCTTCTTTATCCTGTATCTTAGCCTTGATATTCTCGATAGAATCTGAACCCTCAACTTCAAGTGTAATCGTTTTACCTGTTAGTGTCTTTACGAAAATCTGCATTACTATATATATGTGTAATTATTTTATTTAAGTTTAAATATATTTACTATAATTTACTTAGAGCATTGTAATAAATCTGATATATAGGTCGATTCAAGCTTTTGAATTTTTTATAGCTTATGAAATTAAATGAAGGAACTTTACGACCATCCATAAATATATTCCTTTGTCTACATCTCCAAGATGCCCTGGAAGCATTCATAATAATAAGATTATTATCAGTTTTTATATATCCGCGATATAAAGAATCCATTTGTCAGTAATAACAATATTATTTTTAAATAATATTTATCCAGATATAAAATCATCAATCAAATGATATTTGAATTGGAACATGATTCATACTAAGCCCCCTAGTTGCAGACAAAGATAATTCTTGTCTCTTTTTTCGTCCATCTTTTTCTATATGATTAAGTTTCATCTCTTTCAATGAATTATTCATATCATTTTCAATATCATCCTTATTTAGTTCAATATACTCTAAAACCAGATTTGAGATTGCCCATTTGAAAAAATTAAGTTGACCAATCGTTGTTTCTACTGAATATTCATCATCCAATTTAAATGACAATCTATCTCGACGACAAAATGGGTCAAACTTTTTTTTAGAATATGCTTTTAGTTGAGATTTATAGGAATGAAAAACATTCATATTTGAACGATAATTATTTGAACCCGACTCAAATGAAGGTGTTTTACTCTCAGTATTTTCATATATAATATAATATGTATTGTATTTCTTCGAGTAATTTGTAATGAACCAATCAATCGAACGCAATGATATCTTTTTCTTGTCAGACAAAATCATCAATAATCTATCACGATTATATTCATTACGATAAAAACTATGCAAGGATTCCAGAAGCAATTTGTCATTTATCATATCTTAAATATTAAATATTTAATATACAATTCCTTTAAACTGTTTAAAAATTTGATTGCGCCAAGCAAAAATAAATCAAGAAAACATTATTTCTAATGAAAAATCCTGTTAAATTTTCCAATAAGTATGACCAAACTTTGTTCGTTTTTACAGAACTAGATAATTGTCTCCTTCAAGTCGCCTGTATATTATCATATGAAACAACAATCGTGAATATGCCGTTTGGTTCGATTATTTCTGTAAAAAAAGGACATCCCATTAATGGGATTATGGTACCATCTGAAACTATTTTAGAAACATCTATCAAAGATAATTATATTATCTTTTAACATTTCTTAAATCCACTTTTCTTACATTTCTTTACCGATTTATTGAATTTTTTATGTGCCGCCTGTATAGTCTTCTCCTTAGACCTTTTACCATTCAATATTAAATTTCGACCATTCTGAATGAATGTTTTTTTCTTCTTTTTACCTTTATGGATAGTTTTATATTCTTCATGTCTTTTTATAACTCTTTTCCCTTTTACTGTTTTCATACTACTTCTTTTTTTAACAGCATATAATGCTGTTCCTGCTCCTAAAACGCCCGCAACTGATGCTCCTGAAGCTATGCCCGCCGCGCAAGGAGCACACAAAAGAGGCACCATACCCCCCACCTGATTCTTTTTATGCTTTTTTCTAGATTTCCTTCTTTTTTTCTTTCCGTGAAATTTACGTGAATATATTCCTACCTTTTTACGGACCATATATATTTAATGATTATAAAAATAAAAAGGATAGTATATGGAACAGTGGATACTTTATGCAGCAGTCGCCGCAATATTAATAGCAGCCAGAGATATATTCACTAAGAAATTTACTAATAAATATTCACCAGTGGAACATCTTCTATATTACTATCTTCTATGTGGATTCTTCATTATATTGCTTGCTCTCTACAAATCAAATATAGAAGGGGAAAAAATTAAATTTATTGATACCGCAGATATATGGAAATATGCAGGAGTAGCAGCAATAAGCGCCATTATCATATCCCCGTGTCAATTTTTATCTTTGAAAAATTGTGATAATCCAGGAAAATCAAAAGCAATTGTTAATCTTAATTCTGTATTTGCTTTCATTTTGGCTCTGTATTTTATAAGAGGAAGCAAAATGAATAATAAAAATATCATAGGAATCTTATTGGTTTCAATTGGTATTTATTTAATTGTTTAATTTATTGATTTATTGATATAATAGATACCCTGCAAATAAGCATCAGATAAATCGTCTTTTTTTTTAGAACTATCATATAAAATATGATATTTAGTATCAATATTAATATTATCTTTTATCATATAATTACAATACTTGATTGCTAGAAATTTATTCTGTTTATATCTATCTGTAATATTACACTCGACTTTGGGACCTGTATAAACCTTTAATTTATTACGGGCATTAATCATCTGAATATCAGTTATCAATTTGTCAGTTGATATACCATTCACTAAAAAATATGTATATAAAATCATTTGAACGCTTTTCATTGTTGGGTTTTTAAGGGCAGGTTGATTTTCAATACACACCGTATCTACATTCAAGAAATTTTCCTTCTCATCTAATTTTTTAACGATTTGCTTACCTAACAATAACATCGAATTCTCTGGTTTTGGGATATTTTTCATTGGTAAATCTTTGTATTCTTTTATTTTGCAGTGTGAAGCACATAATTTAAAACCTGTTTCTTTTATCACCTTTTTTGCCGAATTATCACAAGCCCGGTGTTTCATTTGATGTTCACACACTGGATCAATTGATATATTTAAAATCCCCCAATCTTCAATCTTATCGCCATCTGAATCGATTAAACAATATGCTAAATTCTTAATTCCAACATCAAATGATAATATCTTCATGTTGCTTGCTTATAAAATAAATGTAAATAACTTTAAATGAAAGTTACAAATTGAATCCCTGGGGACCCGCATCCGAATCATTACCGAAACCAGAAGACATCGAACTCGACTGATTCGTCATCTTCGGTAACGTAAATTCAGGTTTTGGAGGAGTGGGAGTGCTCTGAACCTTTGGTGGAGGTGGTCCTTCACCCGATAATAAAGGCGCATTCATACCCATACCATAATGCTGTGCCGGCATAAGAGGTTGTTCAGACGGAGCATTCTGGAGAGCAGAAGAAACGTGTACATATAAGAGAATATTCTGAAGGATAACATAAACTACAGGGAATATCAAAAATATCCACGCTAATTCAGTTTTATTATACTGACATAGACCATACATAGTTATTCCTAATGTCAGTAAAAACTTAAGTTCTTGAGCAGAATATAAATTATACAAATTATCCATCTTCAATGTCTGGTATCTATCCAATTTTTGTTTCGTGAAATATATACATATCAAAGACATAGCAAATATTACACCAAATATAATGACTGGAGAACACATCTTAGTCGTCAAAAGTTCATTTACCTCGTTTAAAGTTTCCATTAGATATATTAATATATATATAAAAAAAAAGAACAACTATTATTATCACACTATTATAAAATTTGATTACTTGAATAAGAATACAACTAAAAACTAATATCTTAAATCAGAAGACAATGTGCTTAACTCACAAAAAAATAAGAGAAAAGAATAAGGTCAAGACAAGGGCTAAAAATAAACAAAAGTATGGAATAAAGATTGTACCCGTCACTGAACCTGAAAAGGAATTTACAATGGACGAAACTATTTTATGTAATGGCTGTTTCAAAAGGTTCCCACTCGATGATATTCAGATTAACTGTCACGGATGTGATAAATTTTATCACTGTAAAATCGCAGGTACGTGCAATGGTATAAACTGTCGAGCATTAACAAATTCGGGTAATATTCATAAACTATCATGGTGTACCTATTGTGTGCCATCTATCCCAGAAAATAGAGAAAAGAAATCAAGAACAGAATCGTGTATCTGCAAACAATGCGTTAAAAGCCCTTATACTTGTAAATAAGAATACGCAACTTTCCGAATATAATAGTAGAAATACTCTTGCTTATCATATATGAATCATCTAATAAATTTACTATATCCTTCATAACATCTGCTACCTGAATAAGTGTCTTTAGAAGATTCACTATATTTTCTACATCATCAATTTTATTTTTTTTGTAAATATTATGATATGTATCAACATTTTCACAGAAAAGATTATCCATAACAAGCCGAAATAACCAATCTTCTCTCTTTGATTCATCTATCATAAATATATCTCTTTCTAAAGTCAATACATTGTCTAAGAATAAATCAACTGGGTCATAATACCTGAGTGCCCAACCCAGTCGAAGTACCTTGTTCGAATATGTAGACTTCACTAAAACATTCTTGTGGGAATTTATCCTCCATTCCATATTCTTTAATGAAATATTTTTGTTTATTCTATCTACTACAGAATAACTTGGACCCAATCGAGTATCCGAACCAGATAATTTTGGCAATCGACCCTTCATCAAATCAATATAATTAGTAATTCCGTGGAAGATAATATTACCTTGTGTATCATGACCACGTCGACCTGCTCGACCACTCATCTGTAAATAATCAGATACAGAATAATTTGGATTCTTATAACCCGACAAAGCAACAGTACGAATTGGTAAATCAATACCTAAACACAGAGTCCTATCAGAGATAACAATACCAAGTTTCTTTTCACTCATAAGTCTCTGTAAAATCCAATTATATTCATCTGGCATCGATGAAATATATAAACCAATGCCACGTTTCAATAACTGAAATACTGGATTTTCATATTCTAATTGAATTCCTGTCGCAACCTTTATTTCTCTGCGAATTGTTTTTATTTCTGGGCCAGACATAGGTTCGCCTCGAGTGAAACAAAAGTCTGGGTGTTTTTTATAAACATCAATTTCTCTGAAATCAGGATTAGACAGAAATGCTCGATATTCCTTTTTGAGATTAGAAATACATTTCTTTGAATTATCTTTGTCCGCGCATTTTTCAATGCATTTATCATAGAAGTTACATATTTCTGATATATACTTATCTTTTTGTTCCTTGTCATATTCATTAAGTTTTTCCTGCTTTTCTGTTCGAGCATCCCTCGTCTTTATTTTGATACTATCACTGTAATTTTGACGACTTTCAATATATTTCTTGTACAGAGAATCTTTCTTTTCTAAAATAAGATAATGAAAAGGATAGGAATTTTCTTCTTGATACTGTAGTTCACTGTAAATTTTTAAGAATATTTCTTGCGAAACACTCTCCTCTGTATGAAAATATAACATTGGTAATAAATCTGCCTTTTTACAAGATTTCAAGAATGTTACAATATCATTATTATTTTCTTTTTCTTGACAATCATATTTCTTAAACTGAGATATTACCTTATTTACTTTGTCTGGTTCAATAGAATATAATTTCGATAACTCTGTTTTGATGAATTGTTCATACTGTTTCGTATCATCCAGAGTTAGTAATTTATCCTCAATAAAATAATTATCAGGAGATAATGTATCATCCTCAAAAATTTCTTCTATTTTTTCATATAAAGCAACACAATCATACGGGGTAAATGATATATTTGAGAATGATTTGAAATCATTCACGTCTAAACACGATACAGGATGAACCTTTGTTAGTTTATCAGTATAAATCCATCTCTGCTGATTAATAAATCTCTTTTTATATTCAACATACTTTATTTCTTTCAATGGATGAATACGAGTAAATATATCTTGTAGATAATCTATATTTTCTAATGTTGCAGATAAAGCGATAAAATTACATTGAATTATTTTAATAATATTTTCATAAGATATTCTATCATTAATATTATGAATTTCATCAAACACAGCATAATCAAATGAAGTATAAATTCGTGGGAGATATTTTTCAATCGTTTCTGGAGTCCCAATAAAGATATTCGTTCGATTGTCATATGGCAAGTGAGCCATATTCTCTACCGAATAATGAACCTTATAACCCATCTTTGTAAAATTAGCACCAACCTGATAGACAACAGGTTTTGCCGGACAAATATAAAGAATCTTTTTGTGAATAATGCCCGTCGACATTGCCACAAATGTTTTTCCCGAAGAAGTTGGAGCCTTAACTAATACAGATTTTTTATTCTTAATATCATCAATAACTTGAATTTGCCAATCATCTAATTCTAATTTACCTTTATCCCAAAAGTTTAATGGAGGTAGCAAGTGAGATAATTCCTTCATCATATATTCCTTGTAATCATAATTACTTAATTTAGAATCTAACTTTAATTGAACCTTTTTATATTCAATATCATTAATAAGATATTCATTTTTACCATATTTAATACTGAAATATAAATTCAATATATGAGACATATAATCTTTCTTACCACCCTTTTGTTTCTTTATGAAATTCTTCAATAATTTAAACTTGTAAATCTGTCTACCACGCTCAGTATCTAACTTGTCAAAATTATCATAAATATTATCATCTGTTAGATTTTTGAATAAATATTCAATTACATTCAAATCTTTATCTTCATTTTTCTTCCGTCGAATTTCTGTTTGTTGAGCAATAATTATATCTTTCTTTTTTATCACCTTCTTTTTCACCTTTTTCTCATTCGTCTTTTTCTCATTCACTTTTTCATCTCTAACATTGTCTAAATCTTCTATCATATGTTTTAGATTTGTATTCTGATGAGAAGCCAAATCACGGATAAACACATTAAACGTGATTGGATTTTGATTTTCCCAATGTAATGTTTCCATTGTCAATATTATTATTATTAATGATACGTTTAAATAAGTAATCAAATTTTAACCACGACCCAATATTGCGACTACAAGAGCCGTGATTTGCATAAATAAATAAGAAATCGCTATTAAAACAACAATATGTTTGACAAATTTAGTATTGTCTCTTACATTAATTAATGAATTGAAATCGATATAAGGTGAGATATCCAAGTTAATATTTGTTGGTTTATCGTATAAATCTCTATATAGTCTTTCTAATAATAATGTTGTATTTGAAGGAACATTGCAAATTCGAGATTCATATTCCTTTGATATTTTGATTATATTTTTAATCGCTTGAGGAATAAGTGGACCTAGGTCATCTATCATTTTGTTTAATTTCATGTGTTCTTCATTTGTCATATTCATAACATTTACATTATCATTGCCAATAATAGAAAATATTAATCGACCTATTTGTAATGTTTTATCTGCGACACCTGTCCTACAAACAGATTTCCCTAAATTTAATAAATTCATACATTCATTAACATCATTTGTTTTGATAGTAATTATTTTACGCAACTTCCTTCGAAGATAATGAATATCTTCATTCTGAAATTCAGATAACGAAGAATATCCAGCAATTCTACTCTGAATCTCATTATCATCTTCATTTGTATTGAGTTTATCATTTACACAAGCCTCAAAAGTAGAATCTGCCCCTATACCCGATAATAATTCAGAAAAACTTGCCACAGAAGCAATCGAAGAATCAGGCATAGAATTATCAGTATCCCCAGAATTACTTATCATATTCTCTAAAAAATCATAAACTTCTTCAATAACAATATGATTGGGGCCATAATTCCCTGCTGAGTCTACATAAGAACCCGCCTGAATGACAGCACCATTGCTATCCAATACTTCAGGTGACCAACACTTACCTAAATCAGTAATGTCAGAACTTACACATTTAGAATTTACATTCTGACTTGCTGGTTCGCATCCTGAAGAACAGACCACCTCACCCGCATTATTAACTGTGCTATCTTCTCTTGAACAATCAGAAGAATCGAAAGAGTTAGCAATACAAGGTGTCAATGAACCTCGAGTACGATTAATATCTTCTCGTAAGGCTGTATAATCAGGTTCACCATTCGTCATATATTGACTTGGCAAAACATGGGTTAATGAACCGGGGGCATTTGTACCAACTAAATGCAATAATTCACTATCAGTTAATCCCCTACCAGCACTCACCCAAAAATCACTCTGGTCATTTCTCCAATTTATATTTTGTAAATAATTCATATTTATATTTCTATCCTGTTGACTCTCATATCGCTGTCTTTCTGCTGTTACCGGGTCAGACTCATCAGTCATACACATATCATATAAGCCCCTATTCCTAAGGTCCTGTACTGTACCTTCTATAGGCGGGTCTCTATATGTAGGTGAAGTTGGGTCCTCTGAACCATCATCTGAATTCGGGCACTCCTTACAAACATTGTTATCAATATAATGTAATGTTGGAATTGGGGGTTCCCCCGGTAGTCCTGGTTTATGAATCGGACAAACATTAAAACATAACTGATTAAATTGTGAAAATCCAAAACTTGGGTCACCTTCACCATCTCTAATACTTACGTAATCATCATAGGCATCATTCATTAATTCTGTTTCCGTATCATAATTCGGACAAGATGTTCTACCTATTTCTGGAGCAAATGGCATTGACTATATAATAAAATTATATTTTATTTCTATTATAAATTAGATTGACTATGTCTAAACCACAACTAATAAATAGTGGTAGTCAGGGATGCATATTTCACCCCGAAGTAAAGTGTGAAAAAGAGAAAAAGAATAAAAAATCATCATATAAAGCAAGTAAATTATTACTGTATGAAGATAAAATATATACAGAATATGAAATAAATAAACATATCAAAAAGATTTCGAATCATAAAGAATGGACTACGCTATGGATGGATAAATGCAAATCTCCAAAATATAAAGTACTCAAAAAATCAAGTGAAATCAAGAAATGTGTTCAACCGAAATTATCTAAATTGAAATCTCATCGCAAAATAAATAATTCGACAAAATTTACATTATTACAGGGAGATTTTGGGGGTAAATCAGTGAATTCTTACATGCATAAGCAATTTACCAAGGAAGTATATGAAGATAAAAAATTATTCATTCAAAAATTTATTGCTCTTTTTAAAATGTGTAAATATTTATTTGAGGGTATCTCCGAGTTGTACAGCCACGGAATATGTCATCATGATATAAATGTTCGAAATATACTAGTGAGAAATGATAGATTTGTATTGATTGATTATGGATTATCCTTCTTTTTTAATGACTCCAAAAAAATTATTAACAGAATGAAATCTGAGTTTAAAAGTGACAGAATTTATGAATCTTATCCTTATGAATATCTATACTGGCCCAATCACACTGAAGAGGAAATAAGAGAAGAACAAGAAGAATTGGCAGAATATGTACCAAGAAATCAATATAATGAAATTTATAAACCAATTCATATTAAAATTTTTAAAAGAGATACAGATGAAATGCGATTCAATATGCTAGAAGATAAACTATTGCAAGTAAATAAAATAAAAATAAAAGACATTGTAAAGAAATTAGATACATATTCACTTGGAATGCTACCAATTGTTTTAATATTAGATAATGCCAATAATTTATTAATAGAATTAGAACAGGTCCAAGAATTTCTTTCATCACCTGAATTAACATCCTATATCACATTATTAAAACAAATGACAGAATTTAATTCCAAGGATAGATTGCTCCCGAAGGAGTCACTTAAACGATATTTAAATTTGATTAAAGATTGAAAAACATAAACAAAACATAAACAATGCTTGATTATTACGGTTCAATCATTAAAAATGAAGCAGAAATAGATTCAGAACTCATACAAAGGTTCAGAGACAGATGTTATGAATCTTATATTAAAAAAATAATTTCAGATTTAAGGGCTGAACAGGTTTTACAAAAAGAATATTCACAATCTGGTTGGTGGGTGTTTGGTGCGAAAATTATTCACGAAATTTTTGAAAAAACGATTAATTATCAAAAACAGAAAAATGAAAAAAAAATTAAATTCCTGTACTGCTATAATAAACTATTTGATGATTCTGAAATTTGTAAAATGATATGTGATAAAATCTAAAATATCGACATTATTAATCCGAATATCATAAATGGAGCATAGTAATTTACCATTATAATTCCACCCATGGCATATGTATTCCTTTCCATTATTGTATTCATTTCTTGACCTCGATGATTCGTTTTACGTGTAAATAAGTAACCATAAATTGCAATATTTAATCCGATATATAAAAATAACAAATATTTAAAAAATAAAAATACTTTAGGATATTTCATATATACATTAACTTATTTTTTTTATCCTAAAAATCCAGAACTCATATTGGCATTCTCACCCATACCCTCTGTAGGTAATCTACCTTGATAAGGAGCCATTAATTTATTACAGACTGTATCATTCAAAATTTCTAAAACTTGTATCTGTCGATATTTATTATCTCCACAATTATCGTGTTTTCCAAATGCCCGTGACATTCCTACATCAATTCGCCATAATCTGTCTTGATATAATGAATTCATATATTTATCATCCATAAACTGAGGTGTATGGGCTACAATAACTCGGTCGACTGGAACAATTGTTTTATTTCTTGAATTTATAATTCTTAATAATTTATCATAACCGCGTTGCGTATTTTCACCTTCACCATCATCTTCTGAATATAATCTACACCAAAAGGGTGACATATCATCGTCATCTCTAAAAATTTCATCAAATATTTTGTCTTCAGTATCATTACCCTTCTTCAAAAGCCATTTTTGAACAACTTGATTTATTTCGTGTAACGAATATTTTGATGCAAGCGCATGACTTATACCCCCGTGAACAAATAAATTTTTACCAATCATTGTTATTGATTTTTTTTGTAAAGCATAATGTTTTGCAATATTACCCCCTCTCTCAAATACTTTTAGACGATGATAATATCCATATGGATATCCATCTTCTGTATACTTTTTGTTTCTTTCACCTGGTGGCACAAATTCTAAAAATTCTTTAGGTGAAACATATCTAAAATCTCGGTCAATATTCATTAATTCGTGATTACCTAACATCCCAAGGACTCGTCCACCAACCTTCTTAGCCTGGACATCCAATTTCTGAAAAATCTGAATTATCATCATATTATTTCCTTCATCCTCTGTTACATCATCTAAATCCTCAATACAATTCTTTGCCCAATTATCGGGGCGACATCTATCAATTTGGTCACCTAATTGAATTACCCAAGTATCTCCTCCACACCAAGATATTTCTGATACATTATAAGGGAATATATGTTGAGGTATTACCTTTGCTAATCTTAAAGCAATGAGAGTTACTCTCAAGTCCCCGTGTAAATCACCAATCGCTATTAACCTTTTACACGGTGGATACATACCCATTTTATCGTATGTATCCATATTGGGATTATTGAATGACTCTTTAACTTCGGATTGATGATTATTATATATTTTTTTTGATTGATGGGCTTCCCGAGCAATTTCCTTTTCCCCATCTGTAAATGGTTCAGATAAACGACGATGCCTCTGATTATTATCTGCTTTAGGAGGGTCCGTAGGTGATGATTTAGTAATATTTAAGGGTTGTGAGCGAGTTCTCTGAAGTTTCGATGGTTGTGATGCTTGCGATGGTTGCGATGCTTGTGATGGTTGCGATGCTTGCGATGGTTGCGATGCTTGCGATGCGTTGGTTGAATTAGTTCCAATATTTGGAGAAGAATGTCTCCTTCTTCTGTAATCTTGTTTCTTATAAGCGACCCATTTTTCAATTTCATTAATTGCATTATTTCGGTCATAACTTTTTAATTCATTTGATTGAATTATGTTATATTTGATACATAATTCAGTAATTTCTTTATTTGACAGAGTCGATATATTAATATCCATTAACTATCTTATAATTATATATCATTCTTAAATTTTAAACCCAAGTTAGAAATTTTATTTTTTTAAATTTATTTAATTCATTATAATATAATATGACAGAACCTGAACCTGAATCTATTATACCCAAAGAAGGTTTATATAAAATATTACCACTTGATTTTACGGAACTTGAAAAAGATAAAACACCCGAAGAAAGACAGCGAATATATGACCAAATAACATTTGAAAATATTCAAAATAGGAATTTTCAAGAAATAAATGAATCTATCATGCAAAATACAATTGATTTAATTAATTCTCAAATAATTGAGCAAACTGACCTTGTAAATATTCATAATAATGCACTTGGTAATAGGGAATTCGAACTAAATTTCGACCCACCTTTGGCTGATTATGAAGTTGATAACTATGAGGAACACGGGGGGGATGGGGACGAGGGGGAGGAACAGGAGGACGATGATGTGAACAGCGGGTCCGCGGCAGCAGCGGCAGCAGCGGCAGCAGCGGCAGCAGGGCGAGCGGCGTCGTCTACGGTTCAGCAGCAGTCCCTGCGCGCGGGGTTGAGAAAATCCCCTTCGGGGGCGGCTACGGATCCGCAGCAGCAGCAGCAGCAGCAGCAATCCCCGCGCGGGGGGGTGAGAACCCCCCCCCCACTCCTGCCGACCGTGAAACCTCATCTTTCCCGGAAAGAGAATGAGCGCAATTGGCTCTCGGAGAATAGTGAGCGGATATTCGATAAACAAAAGCGTGTTGCAGAGAAGAAGGGGCAGGCGGTACCAGCGAAATTAGATAAAGAGGCGGCGTTGCTCGAGTACCAGTCGGCGATCGAAAAAGAGCAAGCAAAAAAGGGGCGAAACCTGCTCGATGGCTGGTCTGTGGGGTTATCGGATGGGGGCCGGGTCTTATACCACAACGAGAAGACGAATGAACACCAGTTTGAACGGCCGACTGAGGGCGATGAGACGGCGCGGCTGACCTCGCTAAACGAAAAACTGCCCTCAACCTCGCTAGACGAACGTCTGGCCTCAGTCGACGTTGCGGTGGTTGCGACGGACGTCCAGGCGATGTGCAGAAATGAGAGTTTGACTTACGGGGGGAGCGAGGGGGTGGAGAGTATGCGAGAGCGGCTGCGTGCCTATTACTTGGCGGCTTCGGGTCGAACAGCTTCGCCTTCGGTAGTGTCGAGGCGGTCCGTGGGGCAAGAGCAATTGTTGAAAAGACTCGACGGCACCTGGTTGGGGGATAACGGGGTAAAATACGAACTCAACACAACCAAAACAAGAACTGATGGGCCGAATACAAATATAAGTGATGTGGATATTTTACGCAGCTACGATAATGAAAAAATTGCCTCGGGCAGTTTCAACGGGCGCACCCTCTCGAAGGTCACGGGTTCAAATCAAGAGCCCGGCGCCACCCTCAATGGTTACTTGCTGCTGTGGGAAAACGGCGGTAAGTGGTTTTACCAAGACTCCGTACCGGAACAACCATCTGATCAACCAGACGGTAAAATGGGGGAATTAAACACGGTTTTAGACAAATTGGTCGGGTTGTCGGAAAAGGTTATAGAACAAGAAAAGGACGGCTCCGAAAAGGGGACGGATGTCAAGGATAATAGCGAAATCAAAAAAACGCTGAAGGAACACGACTCGACGTTAAATACCCTCATTGAAATCATTCTACATCTCTCCACTGAACCCCCATCGGAGGTGTTATCTGCTACTGAGGTGCCACTGGCCAGGGCGTATGTGAAGGTGGCCAGCTGGGGCAGTGTAATTCAGGGGAAGGGGGGGAAGGGGGATGTTAAGGGGATTCTGGTACGAAAGGGTCTGGCGGCAAACGAGGCGATCGGAAAGTTGCAGGAGAATATTCGTGAGAGGGCCGAAGCCGCCGAAGCCGCCGACACTAAAGTCAGTCAATCAGTCAGTCAATCATCTTTCAACCGCACCCAAACAGTCAGTCAACCAGTCAGTCAACCAGTCAGTCAACCAAAGAGGGCCCTATCCATTCGTCTACAGGAATGGACAGACGCCGACGGGTCAGAATCAATGAAGGGATTTGCCGGATTGCTGATGAATTTATACAAGTGGTCGGAAAAAGTTGAATCGGAAGAAAATCTCGGCGTCTCTGAACAGTTGCTGCCCCAGGAAAATAAAGGACTCCTCGACGCGCTGGCGAAATACCGCCAGTCGTTCAATGTCTTAATCGATGTCATCGTGCCAAGCTTGAAAGCCACAGGAGAGTCGGGAGCCCTAGAGGAGGATGTCTATAGAGACGCATACAACTCCGCACAGAGGCGCGTTTTTAATGTGGTGCAGCTACCCGATGAACCGCAAACAGCGGAAAGTGTATGGAATGAAGCATTAAATGGAATAGAGGCGAAAGCAGCCTATGAAGGCCCTCTCTTGTTGGCACTTCCATACCGTGACAACCCTGAGATTCAGGCCGCGGAAGCGAAAGCTATCGAGATCGTTACGGCACTCAATGTGCTGAAAGGGTGGTGGGACGATCTTAATCTTAAATCTAGCCAAGAATTGGATTTACTGGAACAACGGGAGGTGGCGGCGAGAGAAGAAATCGAAAATTTGAGAGATTACCTGCCACAGGCACAGCGTCAACGGAGCCAAGGAAAGGCAGCAGCAGCAACAGAAGCAGCACTACCACCACCACCACCAACAGCACCACCAACAGCACCAGCATCAGCAACAGCAACAGCATCAGAAGGAGGAGCAGGGGGAGAAGTACTTAACGCCCTATCCAATCGTCTACAGCAATTGCGGGACGATGGGTCAGAGGAAATGCAGGAATTTGTCATTACGCTGATGAATTTATACGATAAGTCGGAAAAAGTTGAATCGGAAGCAAATCTCGGCGTCTCTGAACAGTTGCCGCCCCAGAAAAATAAAGGACTCCTCGACGCGCTGGCGTCCTACCGCGAGACCTTTGATTACTTATTCTATGATGTCTTTGTAAGACTCAGCGAAGAAGAGAGGGAGGCCTTTGTGAAGGATGATGTCTATAAAAACGCATACAACTCTGCTCAGGCGCAGTTCGAAAACGTGGTTAAGCGACCTGGTGAACCGCTAACAGAGCAAAAGTTATGGCTTGAAGCATTTAATGGAATAGAGGCGAATGCAGCCTTTGAAGAAGCTCCAACTCTGCCGCCTACGGCAAATGTACACGACCCGAATTCCAACAACCCTAAGATTTTAGCGAAATACGTTGCGGCGCTCAAGGTGCTGAAAGGGTGGGATGGGGCGGGCTATTTTCTTAATATGTCTACCAGAGAAGGGGAATTACTGGAAGAACGGAGGGAGGTGGTGGGCAAAGCAATCGAACGAATCAATCATTTGTTAGAAGAAGCCAGTCCCTCGACGCTAGACACCTGGCTCGCGCAGCAGGCGGCTGCGGGCGCGGAGCGGCCGCAGCCGACAGAGCCAAGGCCCCAATACCTGGATTTATTGGAGCAGGCCACGCGCAATCGAGCTGCTGCGAAAGAAGCTGCAAATTTACGAGAAGCGCGCACGGTTGGCCCGCCACTCCGCGAACTCACCACCGAGGTCGAGGAGGCGGCGGCAGCGAAGCTGATCCAGGCGCGCTTCCGCGGCAACCAGGAGCGGGGGTGGCTCAAGGAGGTCACTGGACGGGTCGATGCGGGCATAGCATCGACGCGGATCCAGGCGCGCGTCCGCGGCGCACAGCAGCGCAAGAAAATCTACGAAGAGGCTAAGCGGTTGGATGAGGAGGAGGACAAGCGGACAGTCCGTCGAGGTGAGCTAGCAACACGGGCGGCGGCGAAGGTGGTGGGGGAGAAGGTGTTCGAGCTCGAAGAGGATGAGCGGTTGGATAAAAAAGCAAAGGCAGCTTGGGCAGCGGGCGCCGCAGCGGCAAAGGCCGCGGCAGAGGCCAAAGCAAAGGCCGCGGCAGAGGCCAAAGCAAAGGCCGCGGCAGAGGCCAAAGCAAAGGATGAAGCAGCGGCAGCTTGGGCAGCGGGCATAGCAGCGGCAAAGGCCGCGGCAGAGACCAAAGCAAAGGCTGCCGCTGATGAAGCAGCGTTGAAGAAGGAATTAGAGGATGTGGAACAGAAGTTAGCGGAGGCGAATGCGCTGGCGGGGGATGATGTTCTGGATGCGGCGCGAGGCGGGAGCAAAGCGGCGGCCGCCAGGCTGCGATACGCCCGTGAGGCAAAGGCAGAGAGTGAAGCGAAGGCGGCGGCGGCGGCAAAGGCCGCTGATGAAGCAGCGTTGAAGAAGGAATTAGAGGATGTGGAACAGAAGTTAGCGGAGGCGAGGGCGGAGCAGAGCGAGATAGACAGGAAGCGGCTGGAGGATTCGACCACCGTGCAGTGGTTGGAGGGAGCAGCAGATCGGGCGACGGCGAAGAGGGCGACGGCGCGAAAAGAAGCGGATGGGGAGAAGAAAAAAAAGGAGAGAGATACGAAAACAAAGAAGAAGAAGGGTAAGAGATGATCACGTAGAGTTAACACGTCGAGTTAACACGTAGAGTTAACCTTTACGTTTAATCACAAGTATCTTTATTACCCCTAAGTAAGACTTTCTGCATAGAGATAATAGACGGAAGTAAGACTTCTTGATTTATAATAAAATTTGATTTAAATATAATAGTTGATAATTAAACAAATAACTTTCAATGGCCAAACTTCCTGTTATGCTTGCTCGTGAATATATAGAGGGTCAGATTTTGAATAAAAAGGATGAAACTTTTTTACAACCCCCCTTGGGTTGGATTATGTCTGAAAAGTTTGATGGATACAGAGCACTTTTCAGATATGAAGGCGGGTGTGGTAAATTTTATTCCAGGGCAGGGAAACCATTTACAGCACCAGAATGGTTTATTCAATCAATGCCATCAGAAGAATTATTGGGTGATAATATTATTGATGGTGAACTATGGGCCGGTCGAGATAATTTTGAACTTATGGGGACTGTAAGGAAGAAGGTGCCTAATCCAGAAGAGTGGGCTAAGATACAATATCACGTATATGATATTACCAATCTAAACAAATTATTTTACAATCGAATTAAAAAATTGAAAAGTGTAGTAAATTTTACTACAAAATCGTGGACAATAAAAGTGAAAAAGAATTATATCAGTATACCCGAATCAGTAACAATGTGTCCAATTATATGCGCTGAACAGGTTAAAATAACATCCATTATCATGATGCAAAAATTTTACAATAATATTATATCTCTCAATGGGGAAGGAATTATGATGAAACACCCCAAGTCGCCATATGAGAATGGTCGTTCTAATTATATGTTGAAATATAAGCCGTCATTTGACCGAGAAGCCATTATTATTGATTATAAAAAAGGGGTTGGTAAATATAGTGGTATGTTAGGGAGTTTCATCTGTAGGCAACTTGTAAATCACGATACATATCATTCAGTAGATAATGATGATAGGCGAATTTTTACTCTTTCAGGTATGGATGATACTATTCGTAATAATTATAAATCTTCTCACCCAATAGGTACTATTATCTCTTTTGAATGTTCTGGATTTACAGGGAAAGGTGTCCCTCGATTTGGTCGGTATATTCGAATTAGAGATGATATATCTATCAAAGATATATCTGATGAACATTCACGTGATATCTTAGATAAAGTTATTATGATTATGAAATTTCTGGAAAATTACTATAAAAGTAATGGTGATACTTTTCGATTCAAAACATACAGTCAAGTGAATAATGGTCTTAAGAAACTTATTAGTAATGATGATTTGTCTCCTGAAAATCTAAATCTTATTAATGGCATTGGTTCTGGAACAATAACTCGAATCAAGGAAATCATTGACACAGGGACACTGCAAGAATATGAAAATGTCAAAGATAAAGTTTCACCAGTAACAGAATTTCTTAAAATACACGGTGTCGGTATAAAGCAAGCACATAAATTGGTTAAAGCGGGATTCTCTACAATTGATGAACTTCGTAAATGTCCAAATATTAAAGACCATTTGAATGATGTACAAATGAAAGGTCTTAATTATTTCGATGATATTCAACAACGTATTCCATACAAAGAAATAGAAAAGCACGAAGTTTATCTCAAGGAAATGCTATATAGTGTTGACCCAAAAGCCGAATTGACTATCGCTGGTTCATATAGGAGAAATAAACCCGATAGTGGAGATATTGATATATTACTAAAGTCATCATCAAAGAAAACCTATAATGGATTTATTGATAATCTCAAAGATTCAGGGTATCTAGTAGAAGATTTAGCCAAGGGAGCAAAAAAATATATGGGTCTTGGCAAAGGAATAGATTCACCTTATAAGAGAAGGATAGATATCATGTATACAAAACCAGAAGAATATCCTTTCGCTGTATTATATTTTACAGGTTCTTGTGAATTTAATCAGAGACAAAGAGCAACTGCCCTCAAAATGGGCTATACTATGAATGAATATTCTATAAAGCACACAGATACAATGATTAAAGTCGATAAACTATTTCAAAACGAAAAAGATATTTTTGATTTCCTGGGATATGATTATTTAGACCCCGATAAAAGAATTGATTAATTTCCTGTTTATGAATAAATGACACCAAGAACAATTCCTTATCAATCAACTTCGGACAATCAAAATTCATATAATTCATATAATCAAAATTCATATAAGTGTGACAAATTATGTAAAGAAATCGCGTGCGTAGTTGGACCAATAACTTGCACGTGTTCTTTTTTTTTGATATGGTTTTTCCACGAAATAAATGTTGAATTTCATTCAAATAATTCATTAAATTAAAATATGTAGTATTATTAACTTATGCTTGATACCGATAATTGCCAATTATTCGTAAGAATTCACGGAAAGATTATCTCGATATCAATTCCCTTTTACGCACCAATTTATAAAATCAAGGAATTAATTTTTATTAAAGAAAATATCCCAATCTTGAATCAGCGACTAATATTCGCTGGTCGACAACTTTTAGATAATCACCTTGTAATGGATTGTAAATTGACGAATGAATCGCAAATCGATTTATCAATGAGAGTTAGGGGGGGGATGCCCCGCCACCGCACCAGCCATCACACTAGCCATTCAGGAAATACTCACAGCAGTGGTAGCGGTAGCAGTGGTAGCGGTAGCAGTGGTAGCGGTAGCGGTGGTAGCGGTAGCGGTGGTACTCACAGCGGCAGTGGTAGGGGGTCCGCTTTGGGGGGGGGGGCTCTCCGGTTGGGGTTGGCAGCTGGTGCTGCCGCGGTAACTGGCTTATTTGGAGAAGAAATAGCAGATGGAGCATATGAACTATTTTGTGATATGGCGATGGGTGGTGAAGAAAACTGTGACGAAATTTTTGATATTGTAAAGTGGGTCTTTTTCGCATTGATAATCATCTTATCCTTGTTTTTGATAGGGAAGATCACCGGTATGTTCGGGGAAAATAGTAAAATGCCGACCAAGGGGGGATTGGGCGAGGCGCTTCTGGCTTCTGGAAATGGGGGAAATGGGAGAAACATTAAAGCGCAGCCAATAGGGGCGTTTACCTATTTAATGATGTTTTTCTTTGTGGTCGCTTGCGTATTCTTCATCGTGAATCAGTTTGTTTCAGATGAAGGGGAAGCAATTGAAGATACTTATCCCCCAATTCCGACAGTGAGTAGTGCGCGTGATTCGTCTCAGATGTTTGCAACAAATATTATGAAATATGATTCGAACGCAGTTCATGGTAAATGTTGCAAAAATATAACAGATGATTCTTATGAAATATGTCCGGCTTCACATAACTGTGTATCAAATGTTTGTGTTATTAATCCACTCGCTGAACCAATACCATTAAATGATTTGGATGAGGAATTACAGGGATTAGATGAACAAACAGATTTTATTAATGATAACCTTAAAGAAGCAATGATTCAATTAATAGGTGATGCTGCTGATGATGCTGTTTATGACATTGGATTTAAACTTATAAAGGGCGTGGGTTCTTCTCTTATTTTACACGGCCCAACATCAATACTCTTTAAACATAATATAGGTCATTTAAATGGCGGTGGTTCACTATTTCATCCAAGAGGTAGGGCACATATTAATACCCCTAGAAGGGGTGTTAATATTAGGCGTTTAAAAGGTCTGTCTGGATTGATTTCACCATTTGATATTCTTGTTTCACTCCTTGACTTGTGGGACCCAGCTGGATTCGGTGATTATATAAGCAATGTAGCAGCTAAGAAAATGCGAGATGAATTGGACAAAAGTTATATATCAGACCTGAAACTACTCGGGGTAACGGGTCCATATGTTTTTCAACTTGACCATTTGAATAGCACACACCTTCACGTAGATTGGTTTCTATCAGATTGGACAACATTCGATTTCATATATTACGCATATAAAGAAGCTTATAATCGATACCTTTATACCAAAATAGCGGTTGGCAATAACTGCGCTCTTGAATTAGCAAAACAAGCAGAAGGAGTATCTGGAACACCGACAGAGGAACAATTAAATAAAATGATTTGTAGATTATCAGATGTTGATGGCAGTGAATCATTAAATAGTATTCTAAATGGTGATCCTGAAGAAAGAGACAACACGATATTTTATTTTACACATAAAAATATTCACACGTTATACATTGACCTACACAAAAAAGAACTAGATACATCTGGTACACCAAGCACACCAAGCACACAAGACATAGAAGTTAATCCTGATAATTTATCGATTCCAGGTGGTACACAGCAAGAAAGTATATCAGGGTGGACTTGGAAATGGCAAAATGAGACAGTGGATTCACTGAAACAACTTATCAAACGGGAATATTATATATTTGATATTCTAAATAAGGATGAGTCAGATTCTTCTCCAATACCCCCAGTAAACCCTGTTGCAACAAGCCAGCCACCTGAACCAATAATAATTAATGACAAAACAAGGCTTGATGCATATAAATTAATTAATTCAGATGTTGAAACAATCAATAATACTCAACCTCTCAAAGATTATATTCTCCGCAATTCCTTACCTACAGTTGGTTCAGAAATGGAGGAATCAACGACTTATTCAGAACTATCAGAACAAACTACATTAACAAATCTCTTTACCGCATTGAGTAATTACTGTGATGGAACTACAGATGATATAGCAGAAGAGGTGTTAGTGATTTTTAACCCAGTTGAAAAGGAACGTATCAGATATATACAAACAGTGAATCTAAGTGGTGAGTCGAAACACCTCATGTTATTAAAAGAAATTATCGCATTCTTTCAAAGCATTTATGAAATAAATTATGCTATTTCCTGCATTCAAAATTTTAATGGTCTATCAACCAACCATCGAAGCGGTATTTCACTCAGTGAATTCGGAGTTGAACAATATGTTACTAAAATAAATAATACAATTGAAGCCCACGAAAATGGTCTTATATATCCCGATGGACCACGGACATTCCCCGAAAGTTATGTATTTACTGAAGATAATATGGTAAATATAGCTGCTCCTATCTATTCAGACTATTATCGTGACTTAAATTCTACAGCAGAGTTGGATATTGACCCCGCGGCAGAGTTTAAATCATTTATGTCACAGGGAGCATTGGGTTATACAATGAATTTAGCCGAGTCTCAACTGGATAGTCAATATAAAATACCAGGTGAAATTTTAATGTATAAGGTACCCGCAATGAATGGTACAATAAAAACATATAAAAATGGAATTGAATATCAACCCACTTATAATGGTAAAATTCCCCAAATATATTTAAATAAAATTACAATGGATAAAACTTGTCGAAAAGGACTTCCAGGAATGTATGAAATGCAAGGTGGCGGAGATTCAAGACCCAATTTTATGAATTCCCCAACATTTCAAAGGGAACAAGGTCCACATATTGATAATATTCTATTGGATGAACAAAATAACACTGGACTATGTGTAAATATAGAAGAAGATTTCTGTCAAACTCGACTTGGTTCATATCAAGCAGTTGGTTCAGGGAAAATATCTACATCCGTATATAAAAATAGTTCGTGTTTGCCACCAGCAGACAATTTGTTATATACTGAATGTAATTTTGATGATAATGAAACCGAATGCTCTGGCGATTGTTCTTGGTTTTCTTCAGATTACCCAACTACATCATTATCACCCATAATGGTTGATAATTGCGATACAACTTATCGTGATGCTATCGCTGAATGGGGGGGTGTTGGTATAACTCTTTCTGGTACAGTGGGAAGAGTACTTGGAGAACTGGGTGTGACCACCGGAGCATCGACTGAAGAGATTGAAGATAACACAATTGATGCTCTCGAAATAACTTCACTGGTTTTAGGGGGGGGGTAAAGCGTTCACTATTAATAATTTTTTGTCTATATCATTTATAATGGGTCAAACTCCGAGTAAAGAAAAACAATTCGCTGATTTGTATTCTTCTTACATTCAACAGCAACAAAATATGATATATCAACAACAACAACAAATTAATGGACTTTATCAGATGAATTATGATTCTCAATATCAACAACAAAATCAACAACAACAGTATCAACAACAGAATCAACAACAACAGTATCAACAACAACAGAATCAACAACAACAGTATCAACAACAACAGAATCAACAACAACAGTATCAACACGTACAATTTCAGAATCAACCTCTACAACAGCCTTTATTGCCATCAGCAAAAATTAAATTGGACCCTTATAAGATATTAAATATTTCTAAAAATTATGATGAAAAGGTTCTTAAAAGAGCATATTTGAAAGCTGCAATGAAAACCCATCCCGATAGAGGTGGGACACCAGCATCATTTCAACAAGTTTCAATCGCATATACACTTCTTATGAATAAACTCAAGGAAAATGACAGTAATCATTCACATGAGGAATTACGGCAGATGAGCAAAGATTATCATTCACAACAAGATAATCAACCTCAGAAAAATGTAAAAATGACATCTGATTTTGATGTCGATGTATTTAATCAAATATACAATGAAAATAAATTACCCGGTGTTTATGATGATGGATATGGCGAATGGATGGAGAATGATAATTCATCAAATAATCCAAATAAGGATAAATTATTTCAGAATGGATTTAATAAAGATATGTTTAATTCTACATTTGAAAAATATAAAAAAGAACAAGTATCCAAAAAAGACCAATTAGTTAAATATACTGAACCAGTCGCTCAAATATCAATGTCAAATAAAGATTCATTAGTAACATTGGGTCAGGATAAAATAACGGATTTTGGTGGAGAAGCTGGAAACCTTTATTATACAGATTATAAACAAGCTTTCACTGATGGTTCAATGCTCATTGATACATCAAGTGTTAATATCGATGAAAGAATGCAATCGATTGGAACACTAAAGTCGGATAGAAAGAATATATCATATACAATGAATTCGGGTGAAAGATTACAGTTACAAAATCAGGAAAATGCCGCCAGACTTAGCGAAGAAAAACGACTACAACGCCTCGCAGTATATGATAAAAATCACGGAGAAGCATACGAAAAAATACATTCAATGTTATTAAGGTGATACCGTATTATTCGCATTATTCGTATTATCCGTATTATCCGTATTATCCGTATTATCTGTATTATCCGTATTATCTGTATTATTCGTATTATTCGTATTATCCATATTATCCATATTATCCGATTTTTTTGATTTTTTTGATTTCTTTATTTTTTTTGAATCTGCTTCCGTTTTTTTTTCATAAATATCATCAAGATAACCTCCTGATGCTATAAAATCACGTTGATTTTTTGTAGTACACATGCATCCTGTGCTTGTCGTGAATGTGGATGGACAACATAGGGGACTGGATATATTATTCGCAAACATAAACATCTTTTCAACGGAACCGTCTACTCCATCAACTGGTGGCCCCCTTAATGCGGATTGGTCTGATAATTTCATTTTGATGGGACCCTGACTAGATAAATATGTATATAATCCATCGTTCGGTACAAGAGATGTTTCATCTGGTGATTTCATCCAATATTCTTTATTACCCGTTTTTAAACATAGGCCATCATAGGGTCCCGTATTAAGGTTTGATGCCTTTATATCGCGACCCTTTTCTCCGCCGTTTGATTTCACTGTATTTCCACTAACAATGGCTGGTCTATCGCTTTCGACTTGATTATTGGTTTCACCTTGTTCGTCTTGTTCATTTCTTTCTTCTTCCCGTTCCATTATTTCATCCATCATTTCTTCTTCATTCATTACATCATCATCATCATCATCATCATCACCGCCATCATCGCCATCATTATTATCATTATTATCGCCATCATCATCGTCATCATTATCAATACCCTCTATATTTCCCATCAAGATATAGAGTGTTCCTATAATTATTACTATTTTCATTAAATCATCTCTGACTACATTTGTTACTAAATAACCTGCAATTAAAGTTATAATTATTTTTTTCATCGAACAATGTGGAAAGTAATCCATATATTTAGAATATATCATCTATAGTTATACTATAGAAAATATAATAATGAATATATTTTATTTCATAAGTATTATCACTGTCTTATTCATATTATGGGTCGAATATTCAGTTGGTTATATATTAATTAGACCGTCGGAAACTGGTAAATATACTATCAATTTTATTTCTTTATTTAGTTTTATGATTAATCCATTTCATAAATTAATATTGTGGGATTTGAATATGATAGATATAAATTATCCATTTATAATGATTTATTCATTAATTATTTATTATCTAATATTTATTCTCTAATATTTATTCTTTAATTTTTTATCTAATATTATATTATAAATGGCAACACCCGCACCACCTGCAAAATCTGCAACATCTGAAACAGAAGTAATTACAGGCCTATCGGAAACAGAGGCGTCTTCTGCGCAGAAGCTGGATGAGCCAGCGGGAGAGCTGGAGAGGGCAGCGGCGGCAGCGGCAGCGGCAGAGAAGGTCAAGGCGGATGAGCTGGCAGCGGCAGCGGCGGCGACAGCGGCGACAGCGGCGGAAGAGCAGGAGAAGGCAGCGGCGGAAGAGCTGGCAGCGGCAGAGAAGGTCAAGGCGGGTGAGGCGGCAGCTGCGGCAGGGGCGTCTCAGGGTGAGGCATCCCCGGCGTCCCCAACACGAGGTGTAATATCACCGGTGAACCTTTCTACTCTGTCACCGCTGCCGCCGCTGCCGCCGGTGACGACGGAGGACTTATCTGTCAAGGAGACAGGTTCGGAAGCGGAAAAAGCATTGAAGCTTATGGCTGCAGAAGTGGCCAGAATGATTGAGGCAGGGAACCAATATCAAGAAGCTCAAATGCAAGAACGCGCTGAAGCGGAAGAAGACGTGAAGACGTTGTCCGCCCGCCCCATGACCTCCGCGAAAATCGACGGCGCAGAAAAAATGTTAATGTTTTTATTATTGGAGTTGAAGGAGGAATTAGAAGAAGGGTCCCAACAAGAGTATGAAATCTTAATAAAAAACCATTTTTCTAAATATTCGCCGGGGATGAACGAGCTGACCGCCACCGGCAAGGTGGGCGATGCGCCGCAAAAAATTGCTGGGTGGTACAATAACTGTTACTTCTTTAATTTTGTATTTCAAAAATTCGATAGAGTATCGAAATTGGGGATACCCTTCCCTAAATTAGAAACAGAAAAACACAGAGCAATATTTGACGCGCTTGCAGATTTTGGGGGGTACGTATATAAATCCAAACAGGTCAAAGCATTCGTTAAATGTTGGACAGGGGTGACATTTGAGGCCATTTTTGCTGAAAAAAAACAGACGATGACGCCGTTTAATAAAAACGCAATTGATAAGATGATAAAAGCAAATCAACTGTCGAGTAAAGTGGTGGCCGAACTGAAAGATATAGGTCATAATAATTATTTAGATGACTGGTATGCGATAGTCTACAGTCATGTTCAATCGGTGAAACCCGGTAATATCATGCACCTTGGTAATTTATTTGCGAGTATTGTGCCTGGAGGGATGAAATCGACTGCCAAAGACTTTTTTACTGCTGTGCTGCTCTCGCCTTCGAAACTTGTTTTAAAAGGTTCGTTTACAGGGGTTATTGGGTTGTTGAGGGTTTTACTAGGGGATATTGGTCGTGCGATTGGTGATTCTGAATCTGAAAAATTCGCAGCTACTAAAAGTATGGTTATGCGGCTCATACAACAGGTGAAATATACTATTAAAGTACTTATTTCTGAAAAGAAAAAAGTTTTTGATATCCTAACATTGGTCAGTGAGGGTGATAAAAGGCTGTATGATATGGGTGCGAAGATTAAGGATAAGAAACAATATAATTCTAAGTATACCTGGTTCACGGGTCTGAGATCAAAATCTGAAGGAAGGGTAGCCGAATGCTATGAAGTTATGGGGGATGCAGAGGATGTAGGGAGTTCTGATTTGATAAAGGGCATGGCTGAGATATTTAATTACAAATTAACTGAAGAGGATAAGAAACATAAAGAAATGCGAATGGGAGAATTTTATTCTGAGCATAATATTCCCGCGAAAGATGAGATGAATTACGAACAGAAAATGATGGTCGAAAGAATTGACCGTCTCCTAACAACCTGGATTAATTACGCCAAGGCCCTTTACGACTTTGACGCATTGATAAACAAATTGATGAAAGAAACCTTGTTTATTCAGTCTGATTTAACAACAAAAATCAGAAAGGCAAACCAAACTCCAACCGAGACAGAAAAACAACAAGGAATGGAGACGGCGACGGATTCAGCCAACAACAGAATGAAAGTAGTATTAGAAAAATATAAGTCTGCCCTCAAAGGGTTGGGACAGGCGGCTACTGATGTGGGTGTTAAATTTAATTTTACTATGGCGGGGAAATTGGAAGCACGGGCTGCCAGCGTAGGGAGAAGTTTAAAGAGAGGCTTTTCAGAACGCATTGAAAACCGTAGACAGAAGAGCATCGAGGCTGCGCGCATCAAAAAGCAGAAAAAACTATCAGATGCACGGAGATCAGCAGACAGCTCGATAGCTTCCGCCGCCTTCGCTGCTGAAGACAGGATAGCGGCGCATGATAGAAAGGCGCGCGCGGATGCGGAGCGGCAGGCGGAAGCCGACAGGAAGGCCAGGGCCGAAAGTGGAGCTTTGTCAAAGCCACTGATGCCGGGTGGGGAGAATGAGCAACCGGGTGGTGGTCGAAAGAGGAGTTATACGAAGAAACGAAGACGTTCTAAGAAGAGAAGTTACAAGAGACGTTCTACGAAGAGACGTTCAAAGAAGAGAAGTTACAAGAAGAGAAGTTACAAGAGGGGAAGTTACAAGAAGAGACGTTCTACGAAGAGACGTTATACAAGGAGAAATTAATTAATATGATTCATTTAATATTTTATTGAGTGTTGCACTTGATATTTGAATAGAATGTTCTAATTCTAATTTTTTTATACACTGTGTTTTTTTTATTGTTTTATCGAGAATAGATGATTTATAACTCATAATTATATCTAATTGATTTTTGTTAAATTTCTTTTTTTTATTTTCATTTTTTTCATTATGATTATCAATAAATTCATAATTTAATTCGACACCATTGCTAGTTTTATGATAACCATATATTCTTAAATTTTCATTGTGAACTTTATGATGACAAGATTCACATAAAGGGACCAAATTATGTGTAATATTTTTGTGATGATGGTCTATTATATTATTTTCATCGGCGTACTGTTGTTCTTTAATATGATGAGTATGTTCTGATTGTTTAGAACATATCATACATTTATCCATTAAAATATCTGAATTGTAGTTTGACAGTTTATCATTAATAAGTGTAACTGTATCATTTGTTATCTCGATTTGTGCTGAGCGAGCCATAGATATAAATTCAGGCCCAAGGTCAAGTGATTTACATACTACTAATCCATATATTGCTGGCCCTGAACCTTTTTCTAATTTACGTTTATAAATCAGAATATCTTTTTCAGAGTCGTATTCTATTTCTAGATGATAAATCTTCAGTGATTTAATTTCTTTCACCAAACTCATATTCATTAACTGGTGTAAATGAGATGTAAATATAAATGAACATTTTAAATCGCTTAATACTTTCAGGCCCGCAGAAACAATCGATAAGGCTGATGTTGTTTCTGTCCCAGAACATAATTCATCCCCGAGAACCAATGAATTTTTATCTGCTCTCTTTAAAATACCTCTTAATTCTGTCATTTCGACAGCAAATGATGATTGTCTCTTGAAAATATTATCATTATTTAATATCCGTGTAAATATTTGTTTATAAGGTGAATACTTAAATTCAGAACAAGGTACAAAAAATCCAGCCTGCGCCATAATAACAGTAAGACCAATTGATTTCATTAATGTGGATTTACCACACGCATTTGTGCCAAAAAGTAATATTCCATCTTCGGATAAAGAAACATCATTTGGAACATATTCTATTTCTGTCTGTATTTTCTCTACAATTGGATGTCTTATATCTTTAGCTATAAATGAACTCTTTTCTTCATTAATTATTTCGGGTTTTGAATAAACATTATCAATTGAAACCTTTGCCATACAACTATTAAGGTCGATAAATCCAACAAAGGATACTAAATCGTTAAATAATGAATTATGTTTCTTGTAAAATTTAAGAATAGATTCTAGATAATATTTTTTGTTTAGTTTCTGTATTTTTAGTTGATTCAAGACAATGTTATTAGATAATTCATTCAGATATCCAAATTCAATATGCACATTTGAACCACGCTTAGTAAATTTAATATCTTTCAAATCCAATTTGATATTACCTATGGTGACAACTGTATCCTGTAAATTAAGAACGGATTTGTTGAAAGTCCTTGACCTTGCTTCAGTAACATATAAATGATATCCATATTTATCATTTATTTCATTTTTTACAGAACCTTTCTTTTTTGTATCAATATATTTACCCAATTTAGTAGAAATTAGATTTACCATATTTTTTGCTTCCAAGATACTATCCTGTAACTCATCAATTTCATTGTGAATACCTTTATTAAAAATTGATGTACTCATATTTATCATTGAATACTTTTCCAATTCGTCCAAATCGAAAAGTGATTTATATTCATTCGTAAATAAAACTAATTCTGAAATACATTCCTGATTATCAATATATATTTCAGGTAGATGAGATTCCAATGAATCAATAATCTTCTGTAAATAAAGATAAGAAGTATGAAGTGAATAGAATTCATATGGACTTAATAATGATAATCCCATTTTACGATGTAATTTTTCAATATCTAAAATCTTCTTAAGATTAGGTCTGAATATATCATATATATTATCTTTTTGAAAAGCATCAATAATATCATATCTTGAACGCAATTCATCTTTGTCTAATATAGGATATAATAGCCTCTGCTTGCAAAGACGACGACCAATCGCCGTCGAACACTGATTTAAAATAGATAATAATGAATTATATTTTTCTTGTTCGTGCTCTTTATTTGGAGTTAAGTAAAGTTGATAGATACAATTATGACTGAGAATAAGATGTTTATCATCACCCTTAAATATTGGCTTTGGCAAGCCAGTTAGATTTTCTAATTTATGCTCATGAATAAATTGAATCATATAAATATATGATAAAGTTATTTCAGGGTTCCTATCAAATCCCAGATACTCTATAGAACTTAATGAAGAGGGTTCATTACAAATTTGTTTAAAAAATTCATTCTGAAAAGATTGCTTTCGATACTGATTATCCTTGTATAGATTTACGTGAAGAGTCTTATCCGATAAAACAAAATGATTACAAATATCTTCCTTGGTTAAACATATTTCTTCCTCCGAATAGTGAAAAATAGTCTCCTTTGGAGAATAATAATGAATTAATCGGAATAGTTCATCCTTCCATATATTTTCATCATTTATTTTAGATTGAATGCGATGAACATAATTTTGACCCGTTGATATATCAATCGCAGATAATCCACAGACAAATATATTACCTTGACTCTGTGGAAAAATATCAATAAAAACTGAAATCAATGTATTCATATCCGAGTTATTATAATTCTCAATAACTGTTCCAGGACTGATAATATCAGTAATTTTACGTTCTGGATTAGGTGGTTCAGTAACTTGATTTACTAATACAATTGTATAATTATGGTTCAATAATATCTTCTGGAATTTAGGCAGAGCAAATGTATTCCATCCTGCCATTAAGAAATTATTATGAGATATTTCTGAAATATTCTTATTTCGTCGAGCCACTTGAATACCTAAAATATCAGCTATTTTGTAGATATCTGGTCCAACACATATATCTTCATTTACTACGGCATATATTTCATAAAAACCACCTACTTGCATTAAAACGACTGTCAATTCACCATATTTAGATGTATTTTCATTATGATAATTTAAATATTCTTTTAAGATATAACTGGCGTTATCCATTAATCCTTCTATCTTTTATCGTATCTTTTTTTTAAATACTTGATTAGTCGTAATTAAATTATACTGGGCCAATTTTCATAACTATTACGTAATAAATCATATTTATTCTTGAGATAATTATTTTCCCTTGAACTGTAACATTGTTCAACTAAACTATCAACACCATCGATTATCTGATGTTCTAATTCATTATCATTCCATTTGTTCCAGTTATTTACATACTCCGAATTCAAAGACATTTCGGGTATCGCAGAGCATACCAATTCCTGATTATCACCCTTACCTTTGGCCTTGTATAACGCCCAAGCACCCAAGCACATGCAGTGATTATGGCCAACTCTGTCTTTCGACCAATCTGTTTGACCCGTATCTAAGGAAAAATTTTTCCGTTCTTCTGTAACTTTCATACATATCTGATGAACTCCACCACCTGTTTCACTACAATTGCCATTATTATCCCAAGAACCATTTGATTCAGTTGTTTTACAAGGTTTTAATGGTTCGCCATATATATTCATTTTACAATTCTGTGATAATTTTACAAAGATATCACCCATCCCAGATTTTAAATCATCTGGTTCTTTTGAATTTCTTTCAGAACACATAGATTCAATATTATTTCTTTCATCAATATCACTGTCACGATAAGCCATGGCATCATAGAATAATGCAAATATTAATCTACCATTATTCGAATATACACCATTCACTGTTTTACCTTCATTACATTTGAAACTATCAACAGAGTCTGGTATGTTATCTGGGTCGCAACACGGGTCCACAATAGTTAATACATCATACTGTATAACTTCTGTAGACCCATTTCCTAAATCAATAATTTTATCATATTTATCAACCGTCGCATATTTTATAATATCACAGATACAAGGTGAACAACAACTATAATATTTACCACGAATATCATTTCCATCTATATCTTTAACGACAATATAATCACCGGTTGATTCAGGGGAAATGGGGGATCCACTTACACCGCAATAAAAAGTATTATATAATTCAAAATCTTCTTGAGACAAAGGTAATTTATTAATATAATCGAAAAACTGAGGACCACCACCATTTCTATTGGATGAAGGGAATATAGATTTGAAATTATCCATTAATAAATCATATTTTTGTTCTATATTTGTATATGGCTCAATATTAACATCCAAAATCAAAAATAAAAATAACAATAACAATAATATAAATATCAAGAATATATTCTTTTTGATGAATATCATTTAATTAAAGTATATATAATCTTCATATTAATAAATTCAATAAATTCAATAAATTCAATGATAAGTTTATATTTAAAGAATATTAACCTTATTTAAGGTAAATGAATAGCGACGATAATAAGTATATTTTCAATGTAAAGACTGTTCAATCGGGTGCTTTTCGCATTTTAGTTGAGTCGCTTAAGGAAATATTAACTGACACCAATATTATTTTTGACTCAACGGGAATTAAATTGATGGCGACTGATAATTCTCAGATAGTTTTAATTCATATGAAATTGCACGCAGAAAATTTTGAATATTTCTTTTGTGAAAAGAAAACTACTATTGGAATTAATATGATGAATTTATTCAAATTAATCAAAACAATGAATAATAATGATACATTAACACTTTATATTGAAAAGGAAAATCCAAATCGATTGGGAATAAAAATTAATAATATAGAAAAGAATACCCAAACACTATTCAAAATGAATTTACTTGACATTTCTGAAGAAGAATTATCTATTCCACCCGCTACATTCGAGACAGAATTAACGTTACCTTCTTCGGATTTTCAGAAGATTATTCGTGACATGACCAATATCGGGGAAAATATTGAAATCAAAAGTGTTGGAAATTCATTAATTTTAGGTTGTGATGGAGACTTTGCAAATCAAGAAACAATCTTATCGGAGACTCAAAATGGATTAAATTTCTCTAAATCAACGGGACCAGAATTACCTATTCAGGGTATATTTTCACTGAAATATTTGTCATTATTTACGAAATGTACGAATCTATGTAATCTTATTCATCTTTATATCAAAAATGATTATCCATTAGTTATTCGTTATGATGTGGCCAATTTAGGTCATATTAAATTATGTCTATCACCGAATACAGAAACAGATTAAAGTTTTAATATCTATTTATAATAGAATGAATGATGTAAACCCCAAATATGTTAATTACGATGATTATAATGATTATAATGATAACAATGATATAAATAACTCGACTAATTTATCTTATTCTGAATTATCAGAATATTCATTGTTATTCATAAGTTGTTCATTTTTGTGTGGATTTGTCTATGCTACTATACATCCAACTATTCGTAAGAAATTTCGAAAATGTATAAATTCGTGTGTTAAAAAACAATTAAAAAAAACTAAATTTAGTTCACTCAGCGCTGAACAACTAATTAATGAATGCTCTATATGCTTAGAACCATATAAACAAGATGATGATATCATTATTCTTAAATGTGGGCACCTATTTCATGAATCTTGCATCAAAACGTGGATAACACCTGAAAGGCAAAATTGTCCTAATTGTCGTTCAGGAATAATATAATCATTATTTTTTTATTTGTTCATATTATAAATAATGAATAATTTAATGCTTGTTGTTTTAGGCGTTGTTGCTCTATGTTATTGTGGTGGTAAATATTGTCCGAAGGTTTTAAAGCAGAATAAAGAAATGTTATTAGGTGTCTTTGTTGGTATGGCATTATGTTCATTTGCTGATTTGAGATTAGAAGGCTTACAAGTCAATTCTGATTGCTGTACTAATGGAACTTGGGACGCAGGGACTGGGGTAACTTGGAATGAGGGTTTTGAGCGAGGCACGCGGTCGACGGATGACGGATGCATGGTCTTCGGTGAACAAAGAGTAGGCGAGGCTGACGGATATGAAGGGAGAGGAGGGGATGAGTGGTGGACTGCGTGTGGAAAATATAGAAACCCGCCGGCTGTGCCTGCTGTGCCTGCTGTGCCTGCTGTGCCGCGCGCCAAGACAAGCGTCGGACAGATGGTACGCATTGGTGAAGATCGTGGTATTAAAAAACCGTAAATAATATAATTATTTTTTTCAACCTTATTAATAAATGACAATTAATAAAATTTACAAGAAGAGACCGAAGAGGACTAAGAGGACTAAGCATAGGACTAAGAGGACTAAGCATAGGACTAAGAGGTCTAAGAGGTCTAAGAGGTCTAATAGGTCTAAGCGGTCTAAGAAGATAATTCAGGGTGGTGGATGACGGATCAGAATATGATAGAGTTAATATAATCATCAATTTAAATCAATATCACATATGATGTATTCGCTAAAAAATAATTAGCGAGTTCTGATGGCGGTGAATAAAAATTTGATTTAAACACAAACATCAATATTATAATTACAACCATAACAATGAATCTCCTACTAAGACCCACTAATAATGAAATTCGAGGACTGTATCACAACGCTTCTCAGGAAGAAGTGAACAATGAAAGAGTTTACCGTGGCGATGCAGGGCTGGACCTCTATTGTCCGTCTGACTTAGTTATTGAGCCAGGTGAAACAAGTTTTATTGACCTTAAGGTTCAGTGTGAGGCACTGAAAGATGGGAATAATGTCAGTTATTATCTCTATCCTCGTTCTTCTATTTCAAAGACACCTCTTCGGCTAGCAAACTCTGTTGGAATTATTGATTCCGGCTACAGAGGCAATCTTATCGCTGCGGTTGATAATATTTCTTCCGAACCATATCAAGTGCAAAAGGGACAAAGACTCTTTCAGATTGTTGGGCCCTGCCTTGAACCTGTAAAACTTATCCTCGTGGATGAAATTTCAGATTCACAGAGAGGTAATGCTGGATTTGGAAGTACCGGTCGATGATAAACATTTCGAATTATTCTTTTATAGTACTAATATTATATGAACAATAGACTACTATTATTTTTTGTGTTTTTGTTATTTATATGCTATAATAGAGACTATTATGAAAGTTATCAAAATTATCAAAATAATAATGGTTCGGGATTGAAACCTGATAGCACACAATTTTATAGTTGTGACCACAGTAAGTTTGAAAATGATACTGAATATCCATTTGAAAAATATCCACCCAACAATTATATTGTTAAAAAAAATCAAGTTAGTTTACCCCTTAAAGGTGCTTATTCATCATTTATTGATGTCAATAAGATAAGAACATATGACCATTTTTATCACAGCCCAATATGTGAAAATCCATATGGATTTGAAGAAAATCTGGATGTTCAGTTTAGATTGATACCCGGGGCATTCCCAGAAGAAGATATATCTGTTATCTATGAAGAAGAATTAGAAAAAGATAAAGAATTTTTAAAGGACCCTGATTATTTATATGGAAATCCAAAATTTATTCAAAATAAAATACTGTATGGCGAGGAATTGCAAGATAAATTCTTGGAAGTGAAAGGTGGGACTATATCAAGATTTATTGAAAATGCCGTTCATTATGATGATATAGAAAGCCCATATGGGCCATAACGGATTTAAACGATAGTTAATAAATTATATTGAGATATGAAATATAATTTATCTAAATTCACTGGTAAACCATTCATTAAAACATCACTTGATGTTTGTAAATATCCAGTTTATTTAGTAAATGATTTCAAAAAATCATTTGATAATTTACCATATGATACCCATTTTCCTGACCAGAATAAAACGAGGCAAAGAAGATGTGCTCATTACAATATTGATATTGAAAATAATAACTTCTCTATTAAACACCAATCAAAGAAGATTTATAGGCAAAATAATAAGAAGTTCCTACCAATAATTTTCCCTGAAATTGAAAAGCCATATGATTTGTTTATATTTCACATGATACAAATGGCAAGTCAATTAGTAATCATCAATCATCATTCAAAAATTACAAAAATGAGTGTTAATTTTCATCAGATTCGACAAATATGTTATCCTGGAATTGATTCGCATAACTCAATGGAAGGTATTTATCAAGGTAATTGTGATTATATTATATCAGCTTGCGTCTTAAATAAACATAATATTTGTGGGGCAGAAAGTTCCGTTTATAATTTGAAAAAAGATGAATCATTATTTTCAACTGTTTTGGAAGAAAACGAATTTATTTTTCACGACTGTAGTAGTTTATACAATTATGTAACACCCGTAAAATATCTTCTTAAAGATTCGATTGCTCTTAAAGGATATCGTGATATCATTGGTATTGATATAAATATCACTTAATGCTGGAATACAATTTGGGTATTAATTCCTCATAATGTTCTATTTTCTTAGTTTTATCTCTTAATTCGATAGATAGTTCTTTTAATTTAAATCTTCCATCTTGCAGTAAATCTTCATACGTTTTAATCGTTTCATTTAACTCCATTTTTTCAATTTCAACATCTTTAACTTTTTCTGTTAATTTGTCTATTATAGATTGCTGATATTTAATAATCTCTGTTTCTTTTCCTGTTTTGCCACCTCCAATCAGGATATTATTACTTTCACCACCTTCACCATCATCACCATCTTCACCATCATCACCACCTTCCTTGATAAAGAATCTACTTTTATAAATTATAGTACCATATTTATCTCTTTTCCAAATAGGTATGAATTTTTCATTACCATTAATCTCTAAAATTAATATATCATTGCATCTTCTAATAAATTTACCACCTGTATAAAAATATTCTGATTCTATATCATCCACTATCTGATTCGTAATATATTGAATATGACAATTTTTATCTAAATCATACGGCATCTCAACTTCAGCAAAATCCATTAGATGCTTTCGAATGAGGACAATATCCTTTATCATACTAATTTAAACTTATGTAATTATATAGGTTTAAATGTCTATCAACTCTGATACCCTTGAACCATTGGAACACCTTTTGGCACTTTATTCAGATAAACATCGAGTTTTAATTGAATATTTGCCCACTGAAACAATACAATCTATCAAAGATTATGAATATATTGACATAAATGATTTATTTATATGTGACAGACTATTAGCAGTACATAAGAGCACTGGTAAATATTATAAAAAAGGTACAATTGTAAAAATTACCAGTGATAAAATAATCATCAATAATCGACATAATAATTTATCTTTAAAAAAAAATGAATATTACTTTTTTAAATTACCAAGAAAACATAACAATAAAAAGAAATTCTATGAAGAACTCCAGAAATTCCTAGAGAATTAACAAGTATTCTCTAAACTATAGACATCATCATTTCCACTTAAATAATTTACTTTATTACAAATGAATCCCAATGGATTTTTTACATTATCATATACATCCTCTACAAAATCAATATGAGAACCCATCTTAGTGCAATTAGGTTTAATGTCATTTTCTAATAATTTCAAAATTAAATCTAATTTTTTTTCAATGCGAATTACCCTTTCATTAATATTTTTAATACTATTTTCTTCTGTCATTATTAATTAATATAAATAAATAATTATCAAACTTATAACTACCGAAAATAAAATTGCTAATCCACCCCATAAACCTTCACCTAATTCATTATAATATTTCTTCAAAAGTGGGAATATATTACATCGATTTATAATTATATCACATATATATCCATAAGCAAATGTAATCATCAAAAATACTAAATATTCATTTACTGTAGTCGGTAATGGTTTCTGATAAAATAACTTAAATGTATTTGTAATCATCGCAACAATAATTATTACTGTTATCCCAGCATAAATAGCAGCTTTCATAACAGACTTATTGCTAAAATACGGCTTTAAGGATGACAGTGGTTTTACATAATTACTTGGAGCGTGCGTAAGATAATTCAATATTATATCCGAAAATAATCCAATAAAGAAATTAATTACCAAAAAATATATTTCAATATCTTTCATTATATATTATTATAGATTAATAATAAACCACCAAAGGTTGTAACATTTGATAAGAATGGAATCATTTTATCCTGAGGGGGATGATATAGAAATGTAACAACTATCATGAATAACATATAAATTAAACATACGAGTTTGATTATATCCTTATTTACTATATTCATATTTAACGGATTATCAAAAAAATATAATACTATTAATAATGAACCGAATATTTCTAATAAAATAACACCTGTCATTCCCAATTGATTGATAATGAATGGTAGACCTGTCTTCTTTTGCAATCCATTGGTCTTTTTATCGAAACCTTTAATTTTCATTATACCCGAATAAATAAACATCGCAAAAAAACATAGAATTGCGAGACGTTGTATTAATTTTTTATTCATATATAATATTATAATATTATTTTCTATCTATAATATCCATCATTTTATATTTGATTTTATTCGATGTCTCATCTTTAATTAATAGATTTATTTCAACTAAATATATATCAGGTAAATTATTATCACCATAATATGATTTTAATATATTGTAAAGACACTGAACACATTTGTATTTTTCATCAATTATATCACATCCTGATAAAACTGAAATAAAATTTTTGAGAATAGGCTCTATTTTATTCACGACTATTTTATTCTTCTCCAATTCGGTCACTAAAATAGAATGACCAATTAACTTATCAAGACGCTTATTCTTATCACACATTACCATATACTCCGATTCCTGGGAAATTTCCATATTTGAAACATCAGTGAAGATTTTATCAGCAATTTCCTCAATTTTTGAATTTAATTTATTTGAATAAAGATACTGAATCAACTCAATGTATAATTGAATATAAGATGTATGAACAATACATTTCTGTAATACATTTTCAATAATTAATTCAGATAAATAATCTTTATCAATTAATTTCGATTTAACCTTTTCACGAATATTGAAAAAATTATTATCTGTTAATTTGTTCAATAAACTATTTATCTCTTTTATCGATTGTGTATCAGCACTCACATTTATATTTTTTGCTCGTTTTTTATAACCGGGTTTTTTATTCATCTCTAACCTGAAATATTTCTTATTAAGCTGCAAAGCATTAATGAATACTTTTAATTCACTTAACTCTTCGTTTTTTGATATATATTTTTCATATTCGCCCAAGAATGTTTCATTTGAGAAAATCCCAGTGAGGGTTTCCTTGTTATAAACATTCATAATAAGAATATATTATTCTATAATCTTTAGATAGATTATAAATTTGATTAAAGATTAACAGAGGAAACTAAATAAAACTTAATATGACGAAACCATTCAAAACGTTCGTTAATCTTACCCTAATTTTGGTGTCTATGGCTACATTGTCAGCTGGTTCATATAAATTCTGTGAGTCATATGGATGTAATTCTTGGACAAATTTCCTGAGAGCTGATATCATTTGCAACGCATGCGTTGATGTTTCATATCATCTTAAAAATTATCAGATTTCACTTTATGGAAGTATATTCACATTAATGACTTATCATATGACATCGCTAATAAACAAGGCGGGTGTTCCAAGTGAAACATATATTTTTCAGGATTATAAATTGGGTCGTAATTCACCGAAACCTCGACCTACTCACTTTAAACCTTCACAAAGGGCAAGCACTGTATAAATTAATTGAAAAATAAACTCATTATAAACAAAAAATATAATGATTCTATATCATTTTTACTATCTAAAAATGTTTCTTCATATCGAGGTAATTCAGGGCCAACATAAAAATTACTTAACTCTAAATAAGCTAATGAAAACCTTGATATCAATGCTTTATATTCATTATTCTTTTTTTGATATTTTTTTTCCTTTTCATCTAAATGAGAATAATAATTTTCTTTAGCTGAATATTCATCACGTGGGTCATCATATTCACCCAAAGAAACAATCTCTGATAAATCTTTTAATTTTATATTTTCTTCAATAAGTTCAGATTTTATTTGTTTTATTTTTGAATCAAGTGAATCAATATCATATTTATTCATACTCTGCGTTAAATTAATAATACTTTTTTAAATTATATTCATAAAATGAAGGAACTTAAAATTGTGAAAATTGATGATTTGCATTCAACTATTAGAGAATTTATTATGAATGGTGAAGATGAAACTGAAACTATTATTGGAGATTACAATGACATGAAGGCATTAATCCTTAATATGATTAAGGCTGGTTATATGTTTAATATGGACCGGGACAGATTAAGAGATGCTATGGAAGATATTACTTATATGTTATGTCCAAATGATGACGCCAATCAAGATAGGGTCGAGAGAGGATTAGAATATGATGATGATATTGATAGTGACAGTGATGGTTATCCCGATGTTGAAGAAATTAATTAAATTATTTTCCTTTTCCCTTAGTATTTTTCTAAATAAGAATACAATTCTTATTTTATATAAAATAATTTTTTATATAAAATAAAATTTTAAAAGGAAATTATTATTTAAAGTCTCTATACATCCCTGTATCTTAGACGAGTCGTCGGTAGCACACCTCGCTCGTATATCTTATGTCCAGACCTGTTGGAGTCTCGTGAAAAAGTCGGCAATTCTGGTTGTCATCGTCATCAAACGAGTACCCCCGGCACTGGTCGTCGTTTTCGCATTCTTGGCGACACGATGATCCATAGAGGTTGGGGAAATCAGTCGCCACTTGAGTATAAGGCCGACATCGCCCCTGCAGTTGGTTGCCGTCCTCGCCACCACGCACTACTTCCCATCCCCGTGTGACCACAGGAGCTGGTGGAGCTGGTGCGGCTGGAGCTGGTGCGGCTGGCGCTGGCGCGGGTGGATCTACTGTTGTATCCCCTGTAGCAGTTACATCAGTACAGCGACAGAGGCGTCGAGAATCACGCATCCAGCCACGGCCTGCACCAGTTTGATCGCATATCGAATTACTTCCTCTCGGCGGTATAAAACAACTATAATTATTCCCATCGACGAGTGAGATACCGGGGCGCCCTGGCATTTGGTCACCGTTGTCGAAAAAAGATGAGCAATTTATATCGCTACCACCTCTCGCCCCCGCCAGTAATGAAGTGAAGTCAGCTGGCGTTGGGCCCACACCCCAGTCGCCGTCTCCACCGCACACACCACCCTCCGCGGCACATACATTGTTACAGTTTGCAGTATCATCACCCAATACCCATGTGTATTCATCGGGTATTTCATTTAAAATAGCACATCCATAACGACTAGTGGAATCTATATTACATCTGATTTGTCCTTCAACATTATATCTTCCATCACTACCCATAAAACCTCTGAAATAATACAAACTATCTCTATATTTTTGAATATCATCTTCTGAAGGATCACCTTGAAATATATCTGTAGGTAAAAAATCTCTTAATTGTACAAGGTTATAAGGTTTATCTTCACCTTCATTATAAGTAATATTAAAATTTAAACATTCTTCATCATCTCCACAAGTTGGAAATAATCCTTTTACATAATATTTATCCCTTGTAACTTCATCATCACTATTTATATTACACGCTTCGGAAACACCCTCACCTTCAAAATCGATTGTATCATCAAATCCAATAGCAGCAGCACCTACTGGGTTAATATTTACACTAAAATTATTAGGATCTAATGAACTACCATTCTCATTAACATTATATGGAGAAGTATTAATAATTCTGATTACTCCAATACTAGATTCATCTCTTTCTGGTGTGACCTGCATAAGTTCTTTCCCCGTCCGATATACATCAATATTGTCCAATACACTTCCCATAAGATAATCATCGGAATGACTTATACGAGATAAACATTGTGGCTCACATCCCATCATTACATAGGTGGTGCCAGGAACAGGGCAGTATGTTTGTACTCCTACCGCATCTCCATACCATATATCTCCTGCTCCCGTACACTGGTCTGCGTTCTTATTTGGATTTATCTCACCTGTTTCTTTATGAAAGCAGATATTTGCAGCATCAACAAAACCATCATTACAAGTAATATCTGGGGTTAGTGTGGGTTCCAAAGTATTTTCAATTTTATTAGGGGCACTAGCTATATTATAAATATCAGAAGTTACAGGTTTAGTACATTTAGAAATACAACCTGATAATTCGTATGGTGAATTCGAAGTTGTACATTCTGATATAGAAGGCATTACATTAGGGTCTGGGTCGGCATTATCAGGATTACAAGGGGTCGAATCTAAACTCAAGGGAAATGGATCGCTAAATATAGACCCACCATCAGCACCACCAATAATATGATAATTTCTTGAATCTGGATTTTCACCGCAGATAAAACCACTGGCACCACTTTGTGTTACAACACAGTCATGGCCTTCTTGGCCTACATTACATTGTGCATCAAATCCACTCTTGTCAATAACAACAAACCCTTCTTTATTGTTATAAGATAGATAAATACACAATAAAAAACTAAAGAATAATAATAATTGTATATTCTTATTCATATTATTATTTAATATAAAATAATATTTTATATAATATTTTTACTGCATTATATGTTTATATAAAACAATCATCTGAAGTTAAACAACAAAATTTAAATTTTATAATTGAACCTGAACTTTCTAATGGAAATGATGAGGTCAAACGGATTGAATCTTTTTTTCTAGTATCATATTTTTCTAATGAAGAACCGAGTTCACTTAAACTAAATATATTAGGATTTATAATTTCTAATTCATCAATGATGCGATTTTTTATATCATCCAGAGAAGAATTTTCATTTAATTCAGGGGCATTATTCAGAATATATTCTTCGGCTGACGGGGTGTGACGGCACGCACCCAACGGAAGAGAATGGTCTTCAGTGACAGTAGAATCAGTAGTCACTGGACCTGGAGGCGGACCAGGGGCTGGACCTGGAGGCGGACCTGGAGGCGGACCAGGTGTCGGGGCAGGTGTCGGGGCAGGTGTCGGTGTTGGACCTGGAGGGGGGCCTGGAGCCGATATTTCTGAACCAGGGGCTGGCCCTGAATCTGGACCTGGATCTGGCCCTGAATCTGGACCTGGTCCTGGTGCCTCTGATGTAGAATCACTAAACAACAGGTTGCGAAAAAACCGTATAATACTTAAAAAAAATTCTCCAATACTCGAAATAATTTCTCCAATACCCATAATATATTTAATAGATATCTTTTTATGATTAAAATATCTATTTATTAATAATGGCTAAGAAGAAAAAGGGCAAGTCTATTCGTCAAAAAAATGTGAAAAATATAATTGATGTGCCTCTATCTAAATTATCAAATAAGGGTTCAGGGGCTTCACACGGAGGCGTTGATTATCATTATCAGAATTATTCTAATATTTTAGAATTTTTCAAAAATCTAGCATTCGGGAAACTATGCTTGTTTGAAAAACCATATATTCATTTGGATATTAGTGATATCAAAACAGGGATATTTGTTCTTTATGAAGATTCAGTCTTTATTAAGTATATCAAGAAATGTATGAAATCATCTAATATTTTTATTCCCGTCATATTAAATTTAATTACAAGTGAAGATAATCACGCTAATATTTTACTTATCAATAAAAGTAATAAGACAATCGAAGTATATGAACCACACGGTTCACGCACATCATCATCCACATTAGGAGGTGTTCCCGGTGCTTACCGCAAAAAGATAAAATCTTTAATGAAATTTTGGAAAAATATACTTCCTGGATATCGCGTTATTAATTCAGTCGACCATCAAGAAGGTTCAGCATTTCAAACAACAGTTGACCCTGAAAATCATAGTGGATTTTGCGTTACATGGTCTATTCTATTTGTTCATTATCGAATACTAAATCCAACTATTCCTTTGCCATTGCTTATTAAATATATTTCTAATAAAATCACAACTCGTAAACTTTTACAATATGCAAAATATGTAGAAGATAATATTAAAAAAAAATAAATTTGATTTCTTTAATACAAATTTAAACAAAACAATTTATCATCAAAATGTCTATAACTACTTTAAATACTAGCGATTTACACGTATCCGCCATAGTTCAGATAGGTAAATTATCTTGTGATATTAATCTCGAAGAACTTGTAAAACATCTGGAAATTAACAACATATTCTTATATATTGAAAGAGGGACTTTTAATAAAGGTGAAAATGGAAAGAAAATACCTAAAAAGATTAAAGTGAAAAAATATTTCTATAATCAAGTTACGCTACATATCTCCAATACAAAGAGAATCAATACTAAGATATTCAATAATGGTCGAATACAAATGACAGGTATTAAACTTGAAACACAAGGTAAAGAAACAATTGAACTATTCCTTTCTGAAATTAACAAATTATCAGATGAAAATAAAAGGCTTATCTTTGATACAACTGAAATAAAACAAGTTGAACCAATCGAAACTGTACTTATTAATAGCGACTTTGATATCTATAATGAAGTTAACCGAGAAAACTTACACAGACTTATCGTTGATTATGGTTATTATTCATCATATGAACCCTGTACATACCCTGGGGTAAATATTAAATATTATTATAATCCAGTCAAAAATAATTTTGGAATTTGTGACTGCGATAAACCGTGCTCGGGAAAAGGAAAAGATAATACGTGTAAAAAAATTACAATTGCTGTATTCAAGAGTGGTAAAATTATTATTACTGGGGGAAGAAATAAGGGTAATATTGATTCCGCGTACAAATTTATCACTGAATTTATATACGAAAATAAAGGTACAATATTGATACCCATGTCAGTAAATAAACGATGGGAACATATTTATAAGATGATTCTAAAAAATTCAACAAGATAAAATATCATTAAATTTAACACTAATATTTTAGGTAAAACTATTATATAATTACTATAATAATGGAATACAACTTGATAATATTCATTTTTTTAGCAGTATTACTTTGCCTTTATACACGTACATATAATAGTAATTCCGGACATTTACAAAGTTATTATACTCCACCAAATGTAACCGAACAGGGTTTCGTTAAACCTGAGCAAAGATTGCTTAAAATATTCAATAGTATTTCATCAGCCTCAAAAATAACCCTCGATGGAGTTTGTACCAAATTCATATATAATAAAAATACTATTGATAAATCAGTTGAAGATAGATTAACAATAATTATAAAAGATTTAATTAATACAATTCAACAAATATCGAAGAATGATTATTATATTAAACAAATTGAAAACGTATATGCAATGATATCAAGCGATAATAATCAACGCTATTTTGTTGATTTTTTTATTTATGACGTAAAACATTTCTACACAATAAGAGTTATTTCAGACATCGTTATTATTGATGATGAAATTTATATTAATTATATGAATTTACAAACAGGTTCAAATCCAACTATCCTGAATAAATATGATGTAAAGTTCAATGATACCGGGATTTTATTTGATGGCAATATGTTCAAAGAAAATGTTGACCAACTATTTGATTCATTCTATAGACAGTCATTCAATGTAATCGGTGTTAATAAAACTTCACTTGAATATACAAACAAGGACCTGACTGAAGTAGTTTCTCTAAATAGTCTTAAAAATATGTATTTCCCTCAAACTGTATCTGTCGATACTATTAAAGATTATCAAAAGAAAGATTTATCAGGGTACATTGAAAGATATCTACCAAGTGACCAGAAAAATATGTATTCACCAATGTTTTGCAATAAATATGAAGGAGAAAATTGTGTAATTAACTCAACTAACTCAACACAAAAAGAATATAATGAACCCTGGCAAGGACCCGGTCTATATGATAATATGAGACAAGATAAGGGCGCTTATGATTGGCTCCTTAAAAAACCTATCAGTAATAGTCTATGATTTAAGTTGATAAGTTGTTATGACTTAAGTTGTTATGTTGTATAGAATACAAGTGTATATCTTTCACCAGTGAATGGCTTCGTCTCGTGGGGATAGATTGACCCATTAAATGTATTGAATTTATTTTTAATATCATGAGCAACTGGATTTTTGTCATTTTCATCATATATTAATAATTCCCCACCCTTATAATCTCCAAGACCAATAATATAAGATATGCCCATATTTTTAGCATCTCGGTGTTTCGCAGCCATATGATTCTTATTATACTGAATTGAGGTGAACTTAAATTTGGGGTCTCTTAATCTCATTAATTTTTTTGTTTCACGGAATAACTTTTTATATTTAGGATCTTGAGTTTTTGCTGATAATATCTTACGATAACCCTTTTTATCACCCTTTCCAGCCCAAGATGTTACTATTCCCAGAGCAAATCCTTCATATCCTACTTGACCCTTTCGCAAGACATTTGACCTAGCAGTTTTAGGCCATTTCAAATCTCTTAGCATTTTTAATACAAGATTCGATTGCCCCTTGACAGTAGTTACCTTTGATTTTTTCCGTTTTGTCCGTTTATGCCGTTTTGTCCGTTTTGTTCGTTTATGCCGTTTTGTTCGTTTATGCCGTTTTGTCCGTTTATTTCTTTTTAATGTAAATAATTTCATTACAATATAATAAATAATATATAATAATTGTTTATTAGAGTTTGAATGTCTTATTTAAGACTCTATTAAATTCAGTATTTTTTCTTAATATTTGCAAATTTGTATAATTCTGTTCATTTATCTCAATGGGCTTAAATGTTTTGTCATCATTATCATCATTTTCATCATCAAAATCCTGATATAAGCATATCATATCCAATGGTAATACATCCAAATCTTGTTTAATTACCTTCTTATTACAAATAATATATGTCTCAAATCGACTATATTTATTGGTATAACGATTCGTAAATAAAACAAAACCGATATTTAAGATTCCCGATAATAATTTCAAATCATATAATGTTAAATAATAATTTGGTTCACCCATATCATTAATTAATTCTTCATTATTCTTATAAACATTCAAAGTATTAGCCGGTTCTGACGAACCGTACAGGACTATATTTTGATTTTTCCAAGATTGCTTATTCAGTTTTACACGATTTATTAATTGTTCTTGAATATTTTGTTCGCTTACTAACCTTGGTATATGAAGTATAATATCTGATATTATATTTATATCACTTGAACCATAAACAATATCTTTTAAAACTTTGATATGACCTGAAAATAATTTATTCAATAAGTTCGGATATTTTGTTGTGAAAGAAACGTGGTGTTTATGTAATTTAGTGCGTAATAATTTCCGTTGGATATTTGGATTATATTCATCATAAAAAGAAATATCACGTACAAAATCACTTTTCTTCATAAATAATGAATCATATAATTCATTCTGAATATCTTTCATAGAATAAAATATCTCCTTTTCTGAAGTATTAGTAATCTTCATTTCTTTAAGAGAGATGAATTTATGTATAAACATCTTGTTTATTTCATCTAAGCCGTGAATTAGTAAATATTCGATGAATTTTTTCAGGGCTGAATCTGAAATAGAATCAGAATTCTCACGTAGAATTCTAAATAATTTTATCCGTTTATGAATTTGAACCATGATAGAATGATTTAATATATGATTAACTTCCTTGATTAATAATGGATTCCCCCTTATTTCATTGTATATTGATGTAAATGATGAATATAAAGACTCATTATCAGCATTATATTTTTGATAATAATCGTGAACCTTATCTGCTGTTATCGAACCAACTAAATATTTATTCTGAATATCTATTAAAGACATTCGTTGTAAATTTTCTAATTTGCAATTTTTGGTATAAGTTTTGCCATCCAACGGCAAAACAAGACCACACGACAATAATAATCCCATCATTTTATTACCTTCATCAATGATAACCTTCATATTTTCTGTATAAAGTAGATATTTACCCTCGAATAATTCATTAATCTTTTCATCTATATTTTTCAAATATTTTAAAACATACAATAGAGACTGACCTTTTATATCCTTTACTGGTTTCGGTAAATCTTTTTTAGAAAGAGTATATTCTGATAATGATTTTGGTTTAATCGGTAAAGTAACACGCTTGAATCCACGTGCCTTCTTTTCTTTATACTCAATAAATGATAAACGATTATATGTATCATAATATCCATTATTTAACTGTTCATATCCTATCTCTGACATTACCTTGTCTAAATCTGGACCAGCACTTATAATTTCTTTATTGATAGAAAATTTACCATTTTGCTTCCGAATGAAATCTACAATGATATCTATTATACTCTTCATATTAAACTTTTGAATATCTACATTATCTATCTCTATTTTATCATCAGTATCTTTGATGTGAATTTTATATTTAGTTTTAGTTTTTGATATAATTGATGCTATAGTATCCTGAAAAATAATATCATCACCCTTTATGAGTGATTCACTCTCAACTCTATCATATAGGTATCCATAAATTGAATCATCATAATAATAAAGCATTGGTTCATATTTATTATCAGATTTATAGATTGCGCCAAAATATCCATCATCGATTAGTTTTAATTTACCCACGGGTTCCACTATTGATATTTTTTCATTTTTTTCTTCAAATACAATAATATTTACCTTTTTCCCCTGAAAAGTTTCATTGTTCGGCATCTGACTTATTTCTCTGAGCAAGGGTAAGAGTAATTTTTCATCATTAGGTTCATTTGTATTTAGATATTTTTCAAAATTATCCAGCACATTCATCTCTATATTTTTTCTCACATTCGATGTAACATCTATGTTTTCACTTCTGAAATATTGAATAAATGCTCCACCCGCAACAGATGATAATCTAAAATTGGGATTCTTCATATCATCCATTATTCGCTTCTTCAATTTTGTCAAATTAGGTCTTGGTCTGGTTATTTCTGGATTATTTGAATTTGTACAATGAATGATATCAATTGAATTCAAAAACGCATCGGGTCCCTGCATAATACCTTTCCTATAAAAACCATTTTTACCCCTTTTAGCAGTTAATACGGGACAAGCTCTTCTCATATTGAAAAAATCTTGTAGTATTTCATTAATGCGACCATTGGAATTTATTTTAAGCGGAAAATCTAATATTAAACCTGTATCACCGCGCCTCGCCGGCTTTAATAAACTTATATGATACATACCCAATTTACCATTCACATTTACTTTGTATTCATCCTTTTCATTTATTTTATATTCTGTCTTCTCACCCTTATTTTTGATATATTCACTCTCTGGAATATAACCTAATACCCATGACGGGCCCTGTTCACCGTGAATTAATACATTCACCTTACCATCTCCCACGTGTCCTATTTTTGCTGCCTTTTTACCACAACACGGCAATGATAATAAATCTGGATGATTATCATCTTGAATGAATTGAACATTGTAAGATTCAATATTATTTGTTTCAGAAGGATTTCGATTCCAATAAGAATCACTATCTTCTCGATTCGCAGCTCTACCAGTCCGTTCAAGGATATAATTTGAATTATCTTTATCTTCTCTCGAAAATACAAAATCGCGATATTTTATCGTCTTATTACCTTCTTCATCAACCTCTATCGGATGATATTCTTCTAATGGGTCTAATGGAATCTGATGTTTTCTATCCCAAAACTTTGGACATATGTAAAATAAATCATCCCGACCTGGACCATCAACTCTACGCGGCTTCATATAAGAACGACCTTCATTTGGAAATCCAGTCTTGTTATCTATTTCGTCTAGTTCCGCCTGCGTCAATACTATGGGCTGTTTATCTTGTGCCGCTTGGCATTTCTTTGCATATTCTCCCCCGGGCGTCCTCGCCTTGTAACTAATTAAATCAGGGTCACGCTGCTCTAACCTTTTAATGAAATATCTTTTGTTTGGATATTTAGATTCATCCTCATCATCATCTTCTTTACCCGCTTTACCTTTCGCCTTACCTTTCGCTTTACCAGAACCCGCCTTACCAGAACCCGCCTTACCAGAACCCGATTGACTATCAGATGAATCTATACGGTCATAATCATCAGAATCTGAGTCAGAATCTGATTCAGAATCTGATTCAGGTTCAGATTGATTATCATCCTTATCATTGTAAAACTCTGTGATTGATGACTCAGGTTCTGGTTCTGGTTCTAAATCAGCTTCAGATTCGAGCGCTGGTTCTTCTTCTGGTTCTGGTTCAGGTTCAGGGGCAGATTTTATATGAGTCAAAATATTTTTCGTTGTGTTTCCTTTGAATAACTGTAATATATCTGAACTCAATTCATTATTTTTATTAATTCGCTTTTCTTTGTAAGAACCCATAATAAAATTAATACATTTCATCAATTCGTGTAAAATCTCTAATGTAGGAATACCTATTATTGATACTTTTATTCGGTCCAATACTTTGTCAATAATAATTGATGTATCTATCTGTTTTTCATCAATTTTAATATGCTTTATTAAATTAATACGATTCCAATCATCTACATCTTCCCGAGCCTTCTTGGTGGAGATATTATATCTCTGGGAAAGCAATTCAATAATATTATCATCAAGTAGTTGTTTTTTCTTCAATATTGATATGAAATTTAAAGATGTTTGCGGATTCTCATAATCACTTGATTTACAATATAATAAATGAAGTGGTTTATTTTCATCTTCTTCAATAATCAAAAATTCGCTCGATAAATTCTTGAATGGCTTTTTAAGAATCTTAATATTATAATCGGATATATCATATAAATATGAAATATTTATCTGCGATGGTATTTTTAAGACATTCAGTATTTTTAAATTATTATAAGAATAATCAGCATTATTTATTTTTCGAATCGTTTTATTGCATTTTTCAATAAAAGATGATATTATTTTATTTGTAAATACACCAATCCTCATTAGTTTTTCACAATAGACTACGCAAGAACCAGTCGAATAAAGTATCATTGTCACATAATTAGTTGTCTTAATATCATATATTACAAATGTAATACTATTTGTTTTATCTATTGGTCTAGGAATTGTAAATCCATTCGGCAAATAAATGCTACGATTCCATCTCTCAAATAATTCCTTTGTAACAGTTTTTGATGAATCGTGTTTATATGTCCGATTAACACACTCCTTATTCATCTTGATGTATGAATCTAAATAAGAATCAACCTGAATTCTCATATAAGGAACAACATCACTTAGTTCAAATTCCTTGAAAATCTTGAAAATATCTAGTGCATTATCCAGAATTCTGTTGCGATATATTAATGTATTTGGTCGAGCATCAATAGGATATTCTGATATTTCAATATCCTGTATAGCTCTTTGATATTCATTAAATTCTAACTTCTTTGAGATTGTGGTTTTGTATGATTTATCATCATCTTGATACAAAGGAAGATATTTACGAAGATAACCATTTAGTAACAAATTATCATCGAGTTCTTGAAGTTTTTCATTATTTTTTACATAAGCAATCATATCGCTGGCCGTACAGAAATAAATATTAAATTCTTTCATACCCGTCAAATAAGAATTATAAGAAGAATAGTAATCTAATGAATATTTGGGATTTCGTTTTACAGAACCATCTACATTCGCAAAATTATCATCATAATTTTTTTCAGTATAAGGATTCATATATTTTTTTAAATCAGCATGTTTAACACCTAAAGGTAAACAAGAACTTAATGAAGCATTCGATTTCTTATTTTCATCTATCCAGGCATAAATATCTTTTCCAGTAATATCTTCATCGGTACAACAATTCAGGGCTATCTTGTTAAGTAATACCTCAATGGTATCAGATAAATATATCTGTTTATCGACTATCTTGCTTTTAGATATCTTTATATCACCCATAGATGGTTTCAATCTATTACCAGGGTTAAAAATAGTAACATCACCGTGTAATATTCTATCGCGTCGTTCTTCATAATTTTTATCTGAAATACCCTTTAGTGGACCTCTTACCCTAAAAACATTCACCTGTATATCTGATAAAATATTATCTTCATCAAAATTGAGATAAGGGTCGCTCATTTGATATATATAATATTAATAATTTAATATTTGTTAATGGGACTTGAATCTATTTTCATACCACAATATGTTACTGGATATTTACTGTAATCAACAATCTTGTAGATACCCAGAGAAGAAGCGCGTTTTAATAAGAAAGACATATTTTTCCAAAATGTATCTGTATGACCTAATTCTTCTGTCATAATATGCGCCAGTTCATGTATTGCAACAAAAATAATAATATTATTATCAATAAATTTTTCAGTATCCTTTTCACGTATACATATAGATAATTCCTCACCCTTATTTAATGAATAAGCGACATATGTCGAACCAGGTATATTTTCCGTAATATAATCAGAATTAAATGAATCTTTTAATCTCTTATTATCCGTTTCATTGTCCAGAGAATCTATTAATTTCTGTAAAGAAATACCTATATTCGCTAATTTATCCGCTGCTAATTTCTTATCTGGTAAATTACGGACATAATATGGTTTATTATTAACACTTGATATTATCTTATCCAAATACAAATTTCTTCTTATGTAATTAATATACACAAAAACAATCATTACACAGAAAAGGAGCGCACTTAATTCCTTCATTTGTTACTATTAAATCATATAAAAATTTGATTTTCAAATATATTAAATCATTATTAAAGAAATAACTATAAGAATCATAAAATGAGTAATCTGAAAAAGTTTCAAATCGTTGATATAATTTCAGATGACCTTGTTGTTGATAAAGAAAAAGAATTTGTATGTACCATCTACGGCATCGATACAGACAATAATCGAATCATTTTACACGTCAAAAAGTTCAAACCATACTTTTACATCAAAATACCAAATGAATGGTCTCAATCTATTGGCGTAAAACTCATCAAAGATATTTGCAAACTCAAACCAGGTCAAGACCCCCAGGGGAATACATTTGAGCAAGTAAAAGCAATCCAAATTGACCTTGCGAAAGACTTTTATGGTCTTCATTGGAACAAAGCATCTGAAAATATTCAGAAATTTCATTTTCTCAAAATATATATGAAAACACACGATTCAATGAAGAAACTTATACGAGCAACCAAAGAACACTACAATGTTAAAGAAGATATTACATTATCACCCAAATGTAAAATCAGATTGGCTGAATGGAGAGGTGTAGGTGACACTCGAACAGCCGATTGTGATTCAAATTTGTATGAATCATCAATTCACCCCATTATCAAATTCATTCACGATACAAAAATAAATCCAACCGGATGGATATCCTGTAAAACAACTGTTGATATCAAAACAGGGCTATTTGATTCTTGTAAACACGAATATACCTGTTCTTACAAAAATATCACTAACTTTGATTCAACCGATATTAGTTCATATAAAGTCGCATCATTCGACATTGAATGTGATAGTTCACACGGAGACTTTCCTCAACCAACTAAGGACTTCAAAAAATTGGCCCAGGATGTATTTGATTCCTATCAATCAATGCTAAAAAACTCACCTGATTTCATTCGACAAAAAATGAATGATAATATATCAGATAATTTGCTTAAGTTAATCGAGTCAGGATTTACTGGGAATTACACGCAATTTAACGGAACATTCAAACACGCAAATATGAATCATATTATAACAAAAAATAATGAGGAACCGGGTCCCGATATATATAAACATATCCTGGGTGAAATTAGCGAAAAAGGTATCGATAAAATCATTATGAATATCAATAGTACAAATAAAGAAAGAGATAATTGTATTAATTCTCTTCAAAAAATCATTGAGGATGAATGTAAAAAAATAAACATTACTGTCGAAGGGGACCCTGTTATTCAGATAGGAACAGTCTTCTATGATGTTGGGACAGGTGTTTTTACACGACATATTATCGTAATCGCACCACAAGACAATCTCAAAGATGAGGAAATTTGTGATGACTTAGATGGAATCATTGTTCAACGATGTAAATCAGAGAAAGAACTTCTATTAGCATGGGCGAAAATTATTCGAGAGAAAGACCCAGACTTTGTTACTGGTTATAATATCTTTGGTTTTGACTTCAAATACATAGGTGAACGAGCCAAGGTACTCTTTCCTTGCCCCAGTAAATGCAATGATTATTATCACGTAAAGTGTTGCCCATACAAAAAATTTATGAATTTTGGAAAAATGAATACTCAACCATTCAAATCTGGTGAACATAAATGCAAAAAATGTACAATGAAAAAACAAGAATTATCCTCAAACGCACTCGGAGACAATACACTTCATTATATCACAATGGATGGCAGAATCCTATTTGATATTCAGAAAGAAGTTCATAAAGGACATAACCTGGAATCTTACAAACTCGATAATGTTGCCTCACATTTTATGCGTGGTAAAATTAAATCAGTCGATGACAATGAATTAACCGTATCCAGTACAGGTAAACTAAAGGATGGAGATTTCATTTCATTTCGAACACATACTAATATTGGCGAAGGAATGTTTGAAGAAGGCAAAAAATATAAGATTAAGTCTATTACTAATGAAACTAACAGAATCATATTAAATGAATCATTAAGAATGGACCTTGATATGTATCACAAAGTTGAATGGTGTCTCAATAAAGATGATATCACACCCCAAGATATTTTTGATAAGCACAAATATGGTGGGCCAAAAGGTCGCGCAGAAGTAGCCAAATACTGTGTCCAAGATTGTGAACTATGTATCAATTTGCTACTGCTACTTGATATTATACCAAACAATCTGGGTATGGCAAATGTTTCTTATGTACCTGTTTCATATATCTTCCTGAGAGGTCAGGGTGTTAAAATTACATCAGTTGTATCGAGGATGTCGAGTGAACGTAATACTCGAATACCAGACCTCAAGAAAATACCTAATATTCGAGATTATATCAAGATGGTGAAAAATGATTCTACAAAAGAAGAAATTATAGAAAAGATTATAGAAGATGCCGATTGGAGAAAGCCAAAATCGTGGGAAATTGAAGAATGGTATAAACGAATCATAAAACAAGCCGAAACAGGTCAAGATGGATATGAGGGCGCTGTTGTTCTTGACCCGAAACCAGGAATCTATCTTGATGACCCTATTGCTGTATTAGATTATGCTTCACTTTATCCTTCATCTATTATTGAGAAGAATATTTCACACGAAACATATATCGAAAATGAAGAACTTTTACCTATTATCGGTGAAGATAATTATCACACAATCAAATATCAAGATTGGATTTATCAGGGCAAAGGTAAAGGTGATACTATCGAAAAAGTCAATGCAGGAACTCAAACTACTTGTCATTTCTTGAAACCCGAATATATGATAAAACACAATATGTTTGATGAAGGGGAAAAACCAATCGGTATTATTCCTGCTGTTCTCGACCATCTTCTATCAGCTCGAAAAAAAACCAAGCAACTAATGAAAAATGAACCCAATGAATTCAAGAAAAAAGTACTCGATGGTCTACAGTTGGCATATAAAGTAACAGCTAACTCAGTTTATGGACAGTTGGGAGCAAGAACAAGTACGATATTCAAAATGAATCTTGCAGCCTGTACAACATCAGTTGGCAGGTCGAAAATTGATGATGCTTCTCGTGGCGTCGAGTTATGGGCAGAGAAAAAGGGTTATCCAAAACCAGATGTTATTTATGGTGATACAGATTCAGTCTTTGTAAAATTTAGCCGGGTAAAGGGCGGTAAATTACTTGAAGGAAAAGAAGCTCTCAAACACTGTATGACATGTGGTCAAGAGGCAGGTGATTTTATTACAAATGGTATAATCAAACGGGAAGATGAAGATGGTGGGATTATGAAAGAATTTCATAAACCCCTACTTCAAAAACCACAAGATTTAGAATATGAAAAGACTTTTTGGCCATTTATTCTCATATCCAAGAAAAGATATACTGGCGATAAATATGAATTCGATATCAATGAATGTAAAAGAGATGCTATGGGTATCGTATTGAAGCGACGTGATAATGCTCCAATCGTTAAACACGTTTTTGGGAATGTTATTGAAAAAATTATGATTGAAAAAGATTTTCAAGCAGCACTTGAATGGTTAAAAGAAACATTACATCAGATTCGAACCGAAAATTTTCCACTTAGATATTTCGTAGTAACTAAAGCATTGAATAGTTATTACAAAAATCCACAACAAATCGCACACAAAGTACTCGCAGATAGAATGGCTTTCAGAGACCCTGGTAACAAACCTAAGGCAAATGACAGAATACCTTATGCATATATTAAATTACCCAAAGAAATATTATATGATTATGAAAATCCATATAAAAGTGGTTCTCGTAAAGGAAAACCAAGGGAAAAAAAAGTTATGCAAGGAGATAGAATCGAACACGTCGATTATATCAAAGAAAACAATCAACAAATCGATTATGAATTCTATATCACAAATCAAATAATGAATCCAGTAAAACAAGTTCTGGATTTACAGTTGGATTCAACAAAAACAGAATTATTATTTTCTACTCCTCTACTATAAATGATTGGAGGTGGCTTAAAAGTTAAAAAGATATTGGATAATCCTAATCCCACTGAAATTATTGGTCTCGTAGTAGTTTTATTGGGTTTGTTTTTACTTAGAGCATATATTGTACAGATATCATACAATATTATATGGCCCAAAATTTCTTCTAATAATGGTTACGATGAATCGGAATTTGTACCCCTTAAATATTATGATGCCTTGATGTTGGTCATATTATTTTCATTCTTATTCAAGTAATTTAATTAATTCAATTAATTTCTTTTTTTCTAAATTAAATAAAAACAATTTAATAATTAAGTTTAATTTCAATAGAATTTTTTTCTAAACTAAGGTATAAAATAATGGGAGGAGGATTAATGCAACTTGTAGCTTATGGCGCTCAGGATATTTACTTAACCGGTAACCCGCAGATTACTTTCTTTAAAGTCGTCTATCGCAGGCATACGAACTTCTCGATGGAATCGATTAAGCAGACTTTTAACGGGTCTTCCACGACTGTTGTTGCGGATCAAACTGCTACGGCAACTATTTCGCGTAATGGTGATTTAGTTTACAACACTTACGTAACTTTCACCACAGCCGCAGGCGATACCTCAGGTGGGTCCAAACTAATTAAGGAGGTCGAGTTGGAAATTGGTGGTCAGCGTATTGACCGTCATTATCAGGAATGGAATGATGTCTGGAATGAGTTATCTACTGTTGAATCCAAGGCTATCGGTCTAAAGGCCATGCAACTGGATATTGGCAGTGGTGGTGCTACCGGTACCGGTGTCGGTACTGCGCATATCCCTCTTAACTTCTGGTTTTGCCGTAATCCGGGTCTCGCTTTACCGCTAATTGCCCTTCAGTATCACGAAGTTAAACTTAAATTCACTTGGGGTGCCCCGGGTGGAACCCCGAGTCCTGATTTATGGTGTGATTACATCTACCTTGATACCGATGAGCGTCGCCGTTTCGCTCAGGTTTCCCACGAATACCTTATTGAGCAGGTCCAGAGAGAAGAAAAGGTTGGTGCCGCCGCCTCGACCACGCATAAATTAAACTTTAATCACCCGGTTAAAGAATTAATCTGGACATATCAGGCTGCTAACACCATGAGCGACATCAAGCTTCAGTTAAATGGTCACGATAGATTTTCCGACCAGGTTGAGGAATATTTTACTCTGAGACAGCCATTTGATTACCACACTGCTGTTCCCAAGCAGAATTTACCTACTTCTGCTCAACTATCTACTTTAGATAGACAGACATTTTTTGTACCAATAAACGAGGACGGCGCCGATGCCACCAATGACGGAGCATTAAGTGTATTACTGACAGCAGAGGCACCCGCAACGGGCGACAACGGTAACAAAATAATGTATGATAAAAGTGAAAATAGATTAATTCTGCAAGCAGGGGGGACGGCTGCTAACGCCGCAAATGCTACTAATGAGGGTTCTTTATTAAAAGGAGATCAAATAGCAATCGTATGTGTTGTTGGTGGTGGTGGCGAGGGAGCCGCTGTCGGGCGGGTCTTTTTTGCAACATTAACTGCCGATTCTGTAGTGGGTACCGGCGGCGACGGGAACGCCAAAGCTCTAGTATGTCCCATCACGGTTCCAACATCAGATGGGTCAACTTCAGATGTTTTCGACTCCGACACAACAGACACATCTCAATTCCAGGTTTTTAAAGTCACAAACGGCAACTCTGCTCAGGCCCGCACCTCCAAGATGGTCCGTAAGATTGGTGTTTACTCGTTCGGTCTCAAACCGGAAGAGCATCAGCCATCGGGCACCTGTAACTTCTCTCGTATCGATAACGCGCAACTTGTTGAGACATCGGACACCGCCACCGACCTGAAAATCTATGCTGTTAACTACAATGTCTTGCGCATCATGTCTGGTATGGGTGGTCTAGCATACTCGAACTAATCTTAAATAATCTTAAATAATCTTAAATAATCTTAAATAATCTTAAATAATCTTAAATAATCTATTTTTTCTAAATTAAATAAAAACAATTTAATTAAGTTTAATTTCAACAGAATTTTTTTCTAATCTAAGGTATAAAATAATGGGAGGAGGATTAATGCAACTTGTAGCTTATGGCGCTCAGGATATTTACTTAACTGGTAACCCGCAGATTACTTTCTTTAAAGTCGTCTATCGCAGGCATACGAACTTCTCGATGGAAGCAATTCAGCAGACTTTTAATGGTACTCCTTCGGTGGGTGGTTCCTCGATGACGACAACTATTTCACGCAATGGTGATTTAGTTTCGAATATGTGGTTAGATATTAAATTGTCCGCTACTCAACTGGCCAATGACAACGACGGCGCGGCAACTTACATGAATTGGACGAATAATACCGGTCACGCTTTTGTTAAGGAATGTGAAATTGAGATTGGTGGTCAGAGAATTGACCGTCATTATTCCCAGTGGTTAGATGTCTGGAATGAATTAACGGACCACGATGAATCCGAATGGAGTGGCCTTAATAAGCACGCGGCAAAAAATGCTTATTTGAAAAGTCAAACTGACCTCGTCGCGCCTCCGACTAATATGGATAATACGAGATTATATGTTCCCTTAATATTCTGGTTTTGTCGGAACCCTGGACTCGCTTTACCGCTAATTGCCCTTCAATATCATGAAGTAAAACTAAAATTAACCACACGGAATGTTAATGCCCTTGTTAATTCTACCGATATCCTATCCGCAACCCAAACTACTGCCCCAACAGTTGATTTATGGTGTGATTATATTTACTTAGATACAGATGAAAGACGTAGATTCGCCCAGGTTTCCCACGAATATCTTATTGAGCAAGTTCAGCGTGAAACGGGTATCGGTGCTACTGCCAGTAAAGAGTTAGCATTGAACTTTAATCATCCGGTTAAAGAGTTAATTTGGACTGTTCAAGGGGATAACTGTTTCGCGGAAGATACAACCGCGACCGCCGCCGATGCAACTCTTAATAGTTGCCCGGCGACTAACGTGGGAACTTTCCCTCAAGAGAAAAATGATTACTTTTGCTATGTTCCCTCTGCTGGCAACAGCACAGCCTTGAATACAACGTTTAATGGCGCAGATTCAGTAGAGTCATTCTCGACAATGAAACTCCAACTTAATGGTCACGACCGTTTTAAAGAACGTAATGCTAGCTACTTTAGAACTTGTCAGCCAATTCAAGCCGGACACAAAGTTCCATCGAAACACATCTACTGCTATTCCTTTGCATTAAAACCGGAAGAACACCAGCCATCTGGAACTTGTAACTTTTCGAGAATTGATAATGCTCAGATGAATTTTGGAATTCTTGGAACGGGAACAGTTACCGTTTGGGCGGTTAACTACAATGTCCTCCGTATTATGTCGGGTATGGGTGGTCTCGCTTACTCCAATTAAGTAAATTAATCAATTAATCAATAAATAATCTCTTTTTCTTATTCTTTTTAAAATCTTTAAATTATCACAAAAATAATTTAAAAATGATACATAAAAATAAATCTTAAAAACAGAACTTAAGTTGATCAACTTTATGATCTTAATCTACTTCTTCCATTTCTTCCTGAACTTCAACGGATTCATCTACTTCTTTATCTTCTCCCTGCAATTGTCTTACTATTTCACAAACATTATGATAAGTGATTCCAATGTCTTTTAATTCTTCATCTTTCCAACATCCTCTTTGTTTAGAGACGTCTATAATTTGTTTGATATTCTTTAACATTTGAATGATATTTTTTGATTCAGAGTTAGATTCCATATTTTATTAATGATATGAAATAATTTTTTAAATAGATTTAAACTTTATTCGATTTAGGCGAAAGTGACGGCAACAACCCCCCCAGATGTAAGTAATACACCATGAACCGCATTAATGTCGACTGCTGTGGAAGTCCGATTAAAGTATAAAAATGATCCAGGCAAAATAGTAGTCACACCGGATGCCACCCCCGTCGGTGTAATTATAATTCTGTTGTCGGCGGTGGTGGGCTCATCGGCCGCGGTTTCAAGTTCCACACCTGCAATACCGGATGAACCGGGGGTATCCGAGACGTATATTTTTCCACACGCCTCCAGTAATTCGCTGTCGGTGTGTGTCGTTAGTGTTAAACTGTGTCCATGTGTCAGAGTCACATTGTGAAATAATACTAATTGTTGCATGCCAGCAGTTTGAACATCTGATGTAGACGCTGCGCTAACCACCGCCTCGGTAATACCACCCGTCAATACAACTGTAGATACATCTGCTCCGCACCAAGTCCCCGCAAGGGCGTCCGACCCCACGGCCACCTCTGTGGATGCGCCCGCAGTAGCCAGACCCATTAATAATCTTGCCTGTGCGGCTGTTATCGAAGAATCCGCGGCCTGCAAAGATTTAATATATTCAGACGCTGCAATATACCTGGCGACCGGCACTAATTGCGTGACGGGAACGGCCATCAGCGCGGTGGTGGGTCCTGCCGCTCCGTCACCTACCGCTCCAAAATTTATTGCTAAACTTTGAGAAGTCATGCCAAACATTCCCCATCTATTATCATCATCAATTTTACCAAGTCCTGCTGCTCCTAATGCTATTGTTCCT
>ENA-OSJC01000130-OSJC01000130.1-marine-metagenome-genome-assembly--contig:-NODE-130-length-75393-cov-7.475809_pt1 | contig 75393 bp, 65 predicted proteins | sample MGYA00237885_ERZ534234 | MGnify/ENA primary metagenome ERZ534234 (study PRJEB26413, sample SAMN06343907) | marine metagenome | isolation source: coastal waters | place: Atlantic Ocean: West Antarctic... | reverse complement strand
TGCCAATCTTTAGGTAATCGTGCAGCATCTTTTTCTGTTGTCACTAACTGCGAATTGTTATTCCAAGCCTCTGCTTCTAAACGCTTTAACATTGCTTCAGGAATTTTTTGATGATCAGAAAATTCGCGCGTTGCAATAATTTTTGCACCTGCACTTTTTAATGTATTGAAGAATTTTTCAGGCCTCCCAATTCCAGCAAAAGCAAACGATCGTAACCCATTCCAGTCCATTCCAGTCTCTAAAGGTTTTAAAATACCATTAATTATGGGTACTCTTGATGAGGAAATATTACCTTTTTCACCAATCGCAATGATTAAATCTGTTCGTGCTAGCCCACTTTTAACAGTTTCACGTAAAGGTCCTGCAGGAAATACACATCCATTACCAAAGCCAATCTTTCGATCAACAACTGTAATTGATAAATCATATGCAAGGCCAGGGTTTTGAAGACCGTCATCCAATACTATTACGTCAGCACCATTTAGGATTGCCATATCTGCACCTAATATTCGATCTTGCGAAACGCATACCGCACTAAAACCATTTAATAAGATTGGCTCATCGCCCACATCATTAGCTGTATGCGAAGGTAAAACCATCAGTGGGCCAGCATGCGATCCACCATAGCCACGACTAACAATAACTGGAGTTTTACCCATAGCGATTAAACGTATAACTAGATCAATAACGACTGGTGTTTTACCAGTACCACCCATATTAATATTGCCCACACAAATCACAGGCACATCCATTTGTTTACGCATTCCATTTCGTAAACGTAAAAATGTTGCTGCTTGATAAATCCAAGACAGTGGCGTTAAGCAGGTTGCAGCAAAACTAAATGGCTTATTCCAAAATCTAGGCGGGCGTGCCAATATTTTTTTCCTTTTCTAAATATCCATCTAACAATTCGATTACCCGGTCATTTACTTCTGCCCCTGCAGAGCAAATTTCCCAAGCTGCATGTGCCATTTCAGCAGCGCGCTCGGGAGATAAGGTTTCCACAAGTGCACTAGATAACATTTCAGAATTATATACCATACGCGCACCACCTGCATCTAATAAACGTTCAAAATCATTTTGATAAGTTTGAGTATAAGGTCCATGCAAAATAGCAGACCCTAAAGCTGCTGCTTCAAATGGATCCGCGCCACCCGCTTGCACTAAAGATCCACCTAAAAAACAGACTGGCGCCAAACGAAACCACATCCCTAAATTCTTTAAACCATAAGAAATTAAAATATCTGTTTCTGGTGCAAGTGGAGATGCGTGCTTATAGATTTGTACCCGTAAACTTAATGCAGAAAGTTTACTTGCAGCTATAATTGCTTGCTCTTGATCATCCATGTGAATTATTAACAATAAACCTTGTGCCATGCGGGAAACCCGTCGCTGCGCTTTACCTAAGGCTGCGATCTCACCAGCTGCAGCATGTGCAGCAAACCAAATAGGCCGATTATTTAAAATAGAAGCAAACCTTGACCGCTCAATTTCATCATATGTTAGCGCGCGCGTGCCATTTTGCATCATACCTAATACTTCAAGCTTTACTCGTGGCGCTTTGGCGCGCCGTAAGCGTTTAGCTGCCTCATCTGATTTAGCTAGAATACGATCAAAACATGAAAGATAACCTTTAATAAAGCTTGGAAACCAAAAATATTTTCTAGTTTCTAAACTGGTTAATTCAGCATTAGCATAAATAGCAGGAACTTTGGACTTCATAACTTTATATAATAAAACTGGGCGAATTGTATTTGATAGCCATACCACAGCATCAGGCTTCCAACCCTCCAAAAACTTATTAACAAACATTGGATAATCTAAAGGAAGGTGTTGATGAATTCCTGTCATTTTAAACGTACAATCAGGATCATCTTCTTCTGTTGTCCACAAAAACTGTATATTATTATTCTCTTCAAAATGAGCAACAATTTCACCAAAACTTGCAGCTGTTGCTAACGTTTTAGCATGTAACCAAATCAAAGTTTTTCCACCACGGGTTTGAAGCGATAAGCCCTGCAATTGATTTGCTAACTTTTTATGTAATTCACCTTTTTCAATTGAATTAGACAATCTTGATTTTACAAAAGGCTGTAGCACCCAGGCTAAAATATAGTTAGCGGCTAATCCAATTGAAAAACTCTGCATAGGAGATACTTAGCCTAATTCTTCGGTAGGGCTGGCTGGCTGGCCTTCATCACGAAGTCGGTGAATATGCGCAATAAAATATCGTGTGTGTGCGTTATCAACTGTTTGATGTGCTTTGGCTTTCCAAGCACTATAAGCTAAATCATAATTAGGAAAAATACCAACCATATCAATATTGTCACTATCACGAAATTCTTTAGTTGTTGGGTCTTTTAATTCACCACCAAAAACTAAATGCAATCTTTGTGTCATATTATTTTCCTTTTCCGTTAGCAACTAAGCTGGGTTTCTACCCCTATCAATTCATTTTAGATAGTTTAAAAGTCCACAAACAATTGTTGGGTTACCTGCAATCATACCATTCATGATTGGTTTTTTTTCATTATATATTGGATTAATACCATCTTGAGTTTTTACATCACATCCCGCTTCAGTACATATTAAGTTTCCAGCTGCGACATCCCACTCCCAAGTTGGGCGAAGCGTCATCATTCCGTCAAATCGCCCCTCAGCCACTAGACATAATCTATACGCCAATGATGATCGAAAATGGCGTTCAATTGGAGGTACAGCACCACTCCATAATTTAGGATTGCTTTGAGACTCAGACGCTAAAATACGTGCACCCCTAACTTCATTATTTATTCCTGCTACGATTTTTTTACCATTTAATTGTGCACCTGCGCCTAATCTAGCATCATAGGTTAAATCCTTTGCTGGTAGGTGAACAACGGCTTCAGTAATTACTCCATTGCGCGCAATAGCTATAGAGGTTGCAAAGTTTTCATGCCCATTTAAAAATGATCTTGTCCCATCAATGGGATCAATAATAAAAACGACGTCTGTTTCACACCTACTAGGGTTGTCTTCTAGTTCCTCAGATAGGCAGCCATAATTAGGCCGCGCTTTAGAGAATTCTGCTTGAAGCATTCTATCAATTTCAAGGTCAGCTTCACTAACTGGACCCTGCCCCCCACCTTTATCCCATTGGTTAGGGTTTTGACGGTAAAACTGCATGGCAATTTTTCCTGCTTCAAGAGCAGCTTCTCGTATTAAATTGAGATCACTTTCCAGCAATTGTTAATCCATCCACTAATAAGCTAGGGACTACGCGTGATAAATTCAGCCTCGCATCATTTCCAGGGATCATATTTTTTAACATATCTAATAGATTTCCAGCAACAGTACATTCATTTACTGGCCCTACTATTTCACCATTCTCAACCCATAGCCCTGCTGCACCACGAGAGTAATCTCCAGTATTTGGATTAATAGTCGATCCAATCATTGAAGTAATAATTAAGCCAGTTCCCATTTGTGCAATTAATTCTTCACGTGTATGCGAGCCTTCAGTCAGCTCTAAATTACCAGTACTAGGTGAAGGTGGAGATCCAACTCCTCGTGACGCACTACCTGTACTAACCGTATTAAGTTGCCGCGCTGTACTTAAATCCGTGGTCCAACTTTGCAAAACTCCATTCTTGATAATGTGCCGAGGGCGAACCAATAGCCCTTCACCATCAAAAGGTTTTGAACCTGCCATGGATTTTCGTGTTGGATCTTCTTTTAAGGAAACTCCAATAGGTAAAATCTGCTCTCCTAGCATATTTTTTAGCCAACTTGAGCCTCTCACTATAGAAGATCCATTAACCGCAGATGCCAAGTGGCCAATTAAACTTGATGAAATTCGCTCATCAAATAATACTGGGAAAAACCCAGTTGAGGGACGAACAGCTCCCGCCCGTGCAACTGCACGCTCACCAGCTAAACGACCAATTTCTTCAGCACTAGGTACATTAGAGTAATGGCTGTGAGATTCACCGCACCAATCACGCTCCATAGCCAATCCCTCACCTGAAATAGCAACACATGAAACTGAATTTGAAGTTTTTCGGTACCCGCCAGAAAATCCATTACTGGTGGCTAAATGAATTGATACATCGCTAAGCGCAGAAGACGCTCCTTGTGCTTTAGCAACGCCTTTGACATTTAGTGCTGATGCTTCAGCACGCATAGCAGCATCCTGCAAATCACTAGCAGACGGTGGAGTTGATGGATCATAGAGTTCTAAATTATCCACATCCCAATTCGTTGCTAATTCCTCAACACTTGCCAATCCACAATAAGGATCCCGGGGCGCCTCATTTGCCATAGCGATGCATCGCTCTGCCATTTGTTCCAACGCATTTATACTGGTATCAGAAACAGAGACTGATGCTTGTCGATCGCCTTGAATTACGCGAAGGCCAATATCAATACCTTCTGCGCGCTCAGCATGCTCCAGAACACCTTCACGGACATCAATAGAAACAGATGTACCATCCACTAACAAAACGTCAGCTGATTGTGCCCCCGCCCTTTTAGCAATGTCTAATAACTGTGCTGCTACTTGAGATAAATTTTGTGTCATAGGTATATCCAATTTTTTAATTCTAACGCTATGATTGAAATGAACAACCACGAAACCAATCTTGGTATAATTCAATTAACCTTTATTATGGTAGTTGTCTCGTCATAATTCAGTTGCAAAACTTATTTACATGCGGTTCTGTCACTTTGATTAATTTGGAGAAAATAGATGACTTGGTCACCAGAAAAAACAATAGTAAATAGTTGGAACGAATGGGATCCCCTTAAGCACGTTATAGTTGGTAGAGCTGACGATACTCATATTCCACCTGAAGAGCCAGCTTTAGACGCTAAAGTTCCAGAAGATAGCGACATGCGTGGCCAATGGGGTCGCCGCCCACAAGAAACTATTGATCGCGCAAATGAACTCCTTGATAATTTTGCAAAACAATTAAAGGATCGTGGAATTAAGGTAGACCGCCCAACAAGCATTGATCACAGCAAACCTGCTATAACTCCTGACTTTCAAACAGAAAGCCAATTTGGGTGTATGCCGCCACGTGATGTTCTTTTAACTGTTGGCTCTGAAATACTAGAAGCCACGATGTCATACCGCTGCCGTTGGTTTGAGTACTTAAATTACCGTCCTTTGATGCAACAGTATTTTAACGAAGATTTAAACTTTAGGCATGAATCTGCGCCAAAACCACGTTTAACTGATGCTGATTATCATGCTGATTATCTGTCTGCAAAGATTGGAAATGAACAGCGTTTGAAATGGACAGCAGAAAAATTCTTTGTAACCACTGAAGAGGAGCCATTATTTGATGCAGCTGATGTGTTGCGTTTTGGTCGCGATTTAGTTGTTCAACATGGGTTTACTACAAATGAAAAAGGTATTGAATGGCTGCGCCGTCATTTTCCAGATCATAGAGTTCATTCTGTGAATTTTCCTGGTGACCCATATCCTATTCATATAGACGCAACGTTTACTCCATTACGCCCAGGATTAATCCTAAATAATCCTCAGCGCCGATTGCCAGAAGAACAACGAAAAATGTTCAATGATAACGGCTGGGACATCGTTGACGCCGCACAACCTGCGCATAATGCTCCACCGCCACTATGTTATTCATCGACTTGGTTGTCCATGAACGTACTTGTCCTAGACCCAAAGACAGTTTGTGTGGAAAAATCAGAAGTTTATCAAGCCGAGCAAATGGATAAACTGGGTATGGAGGTGGTAGAAGTAGAACTTCGTGATGCTTATGCATTTGGGGGTGGTCTACATTGCTGTACAGCTGACGTATATCGTGAAGGCAGTTGCGAAGATTATTTCCCTAATATGTAAATTAATTTGGTGGGTGAAATTACGCCCACCAAACTTTGAATTGCCGTTATTATGCAATCTTACAATAAACGTATTTGTTTTTAACTTATTTTTGATGTGTTAGCTTTAATAAAATATTATAAACCCTAGGGAGAATATTATGATTACACGCGCCGCAGTCGCTATGGCAGCTGGACAGCCACTAGAAATAATGGACGTCAACCTAGAAGACCCTAAAGCTGGTGAAGTTTTGATTGAAATTAAAGCTACAGGTATTTGCCATACTGATGAATTTACCCGTTCTGGCGATGATCCAGAAGGAATGTTTCCAGTAATTTTGGGACATGAAGGTGCTGGCGTTGTGACCAAGCTTGGTGAAGGAGTTACAAGCCTTAAGTTAGGTGATCATGTTATACCATTATACACGCCAGAATGCCGAGAGTGCGAATATTGCTTGAATCCGAAAACTAACTTATGTCAAAAAATTCGCAGCACACAAGGTGCAGGCGTCATGCCCGATGGGACATCTCGTTTTTCAATGATGGATGGCACACCAATTTTTCATTATATGGGGTGTTCAACATTTTCAAATCATACTGTAATGCCCGAAATTGCATTAGCCAAAGTTAGAAAAGATGCTCCATTTGATAAAATTTGCTATATTGGCTGTGGTGTAACTACAGGCATAGGAGCAGTAATAAATACTGCCAAAGTGGAAATAGGGTCTACTGCTATTGTATTTGGACTGGGTGGAATTGGCTTAAATGTAGTACAGGGTTTACGCTTAGCAGGGGCTGATCAGATTGTTGGTGTTGATCTGAATGACCGCAAAGTAGACTTAGCCAAAAAATTTGGGATGACTCACTTTGTGAACCCAAATTCCATAGATGGGGATTTGGTTTCACATCTAGTTCAGCTAACTGGCGGAGGGGCAGATTATACTTTTGATGCAACTGGGAACACTAATGTAATGCGCACAGCATTAGAATCCTCACACAAAGGCTGGGGTGAAAGCATTATTATTGGAGTTGCCGCAGCAGGTGCAGAAATATCTACCAGACCATTCCAGTTAGTAACAGGCCGCGTCTGGCGAGGTACAGCTTTTGGTGGCGCGAGCGGTCGTACGGACGTGCCTAAAATTGTTGATTGGTATATGGATGGAAAAATTGAAATTGATTCAATGATCACCCATAAACTCAAACTAGACGATATCAACAAAGGTTTTGATTTAATGCACGAAGGAAAGTCTATTCGTGCAGTGGTAGAATTTTAATAAAAAACCACACCCAAAACTTACCTATATTAAAACTTAAGTGGAATTAAAAAAATGGAAACTTTATCAGAAAATGCATGTTTTGGCGGCATCCAAGGCGTATATCGGCATGCCTCTGATTGCTGCAATTGTGACATGACATTTGCACTTTACCTCCCCCCTCAAGCTAAAGAAAAACAGGTTCCAGTTTTATGGTATTTATCAGGCCTAACTTGCAATCATGAAAATGCTATGACTAAATCCGCTGCACAAGGGTGGGCTGCTGCTAATGGAATTGCTTTAATTTTTCCTGATACATCACCTCGCGGTGATAATGTCCCAAATGATAACACATTTGATTTGGGACAAGGCGCTGGTTTTTATGTGAACGCTACCCAAGACCCTTGGAAAACTCATTTTCAAATGTGGGATTATATCACTTTAGAGCTACCTAAATTAGCTTTAAAACACTTCCCATTGTTAGAAAGCGCTCAGGGAATAACGGGCCATTCAATGGGAGGCCATGGCGCCCTAACAATAGCAATGACACTGCCCAATCAATACAAATCAGTTTCTGCGTTTGCTCCAATTGCTAACCCAACTAATTCTGAATGGGGGCGCAAACAATTTACAGCATATTTAGGAAGTGACGAAACATTGTGGGCACCACATGATGCATCAATATTAATGCAAAAAAATGGCTTTCCAACCCCAGTTTTAATTGACCAGGGTATTGCTGATAACTTTCTTAACTTACTACAACCGGAAGCATTACAATCAGCAATGGCCTCTCAAAAACAAAAAGGGGAATATCGTATGTTAGATGGATATGATCATAGTTACTTTTTTATAATGAGCTTCATGAAGGATCATATTGAACATCATGCCAATCTATTAAAAACATAAAAATTACTACTCATTCAAAAAATTATCCAAGCAACTTTATCACAAAAAAGTATGTATTTATTTAGAAATTAAAACCAAATTGAATTATTCTTATGACTAGCATTTATATTGATGCAGACGCATGCCCCGTCAAAGATGAAGTTGTGCGTGTTGCTGAGCGCCATAATATAAAAGTATTTATTGTTTCAAATGGTGGACTGCGACCAAACCTTCACCCACTTGTCGAAAACATAATAGTTCCAGATGGCCCAGATATTGCAGATATATGGATTGCAGACCGTGCAACCAAGGGAGACTTAGTTATTACAGGTGATATTCCTCTAGCGGCAAAAACAGTTGCATCAGGTGCCCGCACTATCCGACATAATGGTGATATGTTTACACCAGCAAATATTGGAAACCAATTAGCCACACGTGATTTAATGGCGGATCTCCGCGGCGCTAACCCCTTTTTTCAAGGATCAGGTAAACCCTTTGGAAAAGCAGATCGGTCAAATTTTTTAAATTCATTAGAACGTGAAGTTTGTGCAGCAAAGCGCGAAGTTTTATGACTATAAAAACCGTCATATTTGATATTGGAAATGTACTCATACGTTGGAAACCTGAAGTATATTATGATGATAAGATTGGAATAGTTCAGCGCCAAAAAATGTTTTCTGAAGTTGACTTACATAGCCTGCAAGACCGTGTTGATGCAGGTGCTAACTTTAAAGATACATTTTATCAAGCTGCCAAAGATTATCCAAAATGGTCTCTTGAAATACGGCAGTGGGTTGATTGCTGGAATGATATAGCTCAACCCGAGCTTCCACACTCAGTTTCATTACTGAGAGCATTACGCGCTAATGGTATTCCAGTATTAGCTTTAACTAATTTTGCCGTCGGCAGTTTTGCAATATCTGAGCAAAAGTATCCCTTTCTAAAGGAGTTTGACAAACGCTATATTTCAGGTGCAATGATGGTCGCTAAGCCAGACCCTGAAATCTACAGGCTATTGGAAGAAGATACTAAGATAGTTGTAGATGAGATCTTATTTACTGACGATCGGTCCGATAACATCGCAACAGCTAAAAGACGAGGTTGGCAAACCCATCTCTTTAAACATCCCCAAGGTTGGGCAGATCGTTTGGTATCTGAGGGCTTACTAACTCAAAGTGAAGCCTCTTTTAACAAATAAAAACTACTAAAAATATGTATTTAATCCGTTCAAGCCATTTTTCAGTTTGATTTTTTGTCAATAACCTCTGCATCTAAAGCATCAGAAATAGTGGTACTTGCAGAAGCATCTGTAAGTACACCAGAGGTAAAATCTAACATAGCACTTGATGTTTTAAGATTATCGGTTGGTGGTGACTTCCAGGATAAACTGTCAAAAGCTTTACAGTTTTCACAACGTATTTGCCAATTCGAATGAATGTTAGAACAACTATCACAAAGCCATTGAGGGCCTCTTGGACCAGTTAAAGCTTTATTCAACCAGGCACGCACAGTTTTATCGTCTGCGCCTTCACCTTTTTCAATAGCCGCCATAATTGCTAACGAGCGGACAGTAGGCTCTACATCTGCTAACTCTTGAACTGCTCTCCTTGCTGAAGGGAAATCTTCATCAGCTAAGGCAAGTTCTGCAATCAATAGCTTAGTCTCAGCATTATTAATATTAATTTTTGTTAAAATAGAAAAGCGCTTACGCCGCACTTCATTACTTTCATTGGGATCAATTTCAGCAAAAGCTGCTGCTAAATCAGGGTGAGGGTTTAAGCTCCATGCTTTCTTTAATACCTTAGTTGATAGACGTTTATTATCATCTAACATGTGCATCTCAGCTGCCAAAATTGCAGCTGGAATTAAATCTGGTGATGACTTATTAGCGGCTAACGCCGCTTTCTTACCAGAATCAATATCACCAGCTTCAAGCATTTGCCTTGCATCAGCAAGAGATAGAACTGCCTCTCGGCGGCGACCAACATCCTTGGGTAGTCTTCCTGAACGCACATTAGCCTGAATGGTTTTTTGTGCTCCCTTCCAGTCTTCTCCACCCGTCTGTAAGTCAAATAAGACATTCAAAGTGTGGTCATGATTTGGACGTAATAAAAAAGCTTTTTTTGCTAATAACAATGCTGTTTCAGTATCCTCCTCAATAAGCTTCTGATTCAATAACCCTTGGACACCAATAAAGCGAGTTTGGTCATTATCCAAAAGACGTTTGTAATATTTAAATGCACGCTTATTGTCACCAAATGCTTCCGCTACCTGCGCATTAATAAGATTTGTTAACTGTGGACGCTTCAATAAACGCTCTGCACGCGTTGCATTGTTGATGGCATTTTTACTCTCACCTGAAGCCAAGGCAACCATACTATCAGTTAAAGCTTTATAACCACGTTCCTCTTTGCTTTTATTAAAATAACGTGAAATTGCAGTTTCATCACCATTAAAAAACTTAAATATAGCAATAATAATGCCAACCACCCAAACCAGAAGCCATAAAACTATGATTAAAAAACCCATTCCAGCCATCGCTTGAATAGGAGTAAGGGACAGCTCTTGGTTTGCAAATTGCATAGTTATTAAACCACCAGCATCTATGATTAAACCAAAGGCAAAGGTGATCGCAGCAATCAAGACTACAAACAAAGATATTTTTATTAAAGACCAGATCATAAAGGTTCCCTAATTTATCAAAAGATTTGCAACTGCATCTAATGCAGCTTGTCGTTTTTTTACAGCTAATAACCAGCTATTCATAGCTAGCCTTGTAGGTTCATCCAAATCGTTTTTTTGAAAAAGAACACCACTCAAATTATCATTATTTAGAGCTACCTGTATGCGCGAGAGAACCGCATCAGTAGATGCTCCTTCTTGAGAATCTAAAGAACGGATAGTAACTTGAGATTTCAAAAATCCTATTATTTTACCTGTCAGCCCAGGTGATGAGTCTTGTTTTATTGATGCTTTTAAGCCAGCACGAGCTGCAGCTGGAAAGTTAGCTTTTAAAAGAGATAAAGTGGCTACACCATTTCTTGCCTCATTTAATGCTGTAGGAACCTTAACTCCTTTCTTTGACAAAGCAGCTAAAGCATCCACAAACTCACTGCCTAATTTTAAAGCACTTTTTATTTCATCAATAGCAGTTATTTGGTCAGTATCTGGTATAATTATATTTTTTACATTTGGGACAATTTTAGCAAAAGTCATTTCATTTATACGTTGAGTTAATAAATCCTGCTTAGATGATAATGTTTTAATCTCAGACTTTAATCTAATGAGGACTAACTCATGGTCACGTATCCCTGCTTTACTCTCTTGAGTAAGCATATCTATTGAAGCATAGCTCAGGTTATCTATCTGTGTGCTTAATTCAGAAACACGCAATTTAATATTACTGAGGCTAGCACTAATGTCTTGATCATCTATTATGGAAATACGATCAGATAAAATCATGATTTGTGAATTTAGCACAATGCTTAATTCTTTAAGCTCTTTATTAAAATCTGGGTATTTAGCATTTTCTAAAAGACTTAATCGTTTACTTAAGTCAGAATTTAGTTTTTCGAGTTTCTCACTCAAAGATGCTTCACCTTGTGATATAAATTTAGCAATCGGTGCCATACCAGCAGGCATAATTGGAGCTAATTTTGGTCCAAAAAATAATGCAATAAATCCACCTATAAATAATAAAAAAATAATTCCAACTACATAGCGAGAAAAATTTATTTTTGTTATTTTTTTTTCTACAACAACAGTTTCGACTTTTAAGTTTTCATCTACCATATCTGCACTTATCTCTTGCTTAGACTTAATAACAGATTTTTTTACCATTTTGTTTAACTTCCAATATTATCTATATTATATATCTAAATATTAAATTGCACAAATAAAGGTTCAATATTTTTTTATGCTTTTTGCAGGTTTATAAATTCATTACCAATGCATCAATCATTGCTTCACTAGTAGGTTTAGGCACTGTAATTATATTACCTAAATTTAAATAACTAAGCGATTTACTTACTTTATTACTTATACACACAACAGTTATATTATTCAGTTTACCATCTAAACAATTAGCCAAGCGAATTGCTAAATTTTCTGAATATACTGGGATAATACAACCACTAAGCATTCGCTGCAAAGTGGCTTCTAAGAGTGGTAAGGGCTGTTGGGTATATAAAATATATTCTTTAATCTGCGCATCAGAATAAGAAGCAAAATCTACAGAAATATGTTTTCCCCTAAGATAGGTACACCCTTTAGGTAATCCAGAATTTACCATTTCTTCAGCTGTTTCAAAAACTTCAATCACATTAAAGCCATACTTTTGCGCTAATTCTGAAACTTTAAGGCCAACACAGTATACGCCACCCCGCTGGCTTGTTTTTTGCATAGTAAAAGTGACAGCACTTTGAGAAGTAAATATAAACGGCATTGATAAGTTAGGGGGGAGATCAATATCCAAACTTTCTATCATCATTAACGGGTTTAAAACAAAGTTTGGTTTATGCCCTAATCTATCCTGCAAAACCTTTAAGGTTTGGAGCGATTGCGCTGCAGGCCGTATCATAACCAATAGAGGCGATTTCTGTGTCATTGCTTGCTGTGTGTTCCAATGCTATTTGGATAAGAAAACCACGAAGGCTGATTAAATACAATGACTGATGTACTTACTATGCTTGGTATAGAAAGTAGCTGCGACGACACAGCCGCAGCTGTAGTTCGTCGCATTGACGGCCAGGCAAATATTTTGTCATCGATAGTTGTTGGCCAAAATGAACTACATTCAGCCTACGGTGGCGTAGTTCCAGAAATTGCAGCACGTGCCCATGCAGAGCAGTTAGATATAGCAGTGGAGCGCGCATTACTAGATGCAGGTGTAAATTTAACTGATATTGATGCCATAGCAGTCACTGCTGGTCCAGGCTTGATTGGTGGCGTTGTTAGTGGTGTCATGTGTGCAAAAGGGATAGCTACTGGGATTGGCAAGCCGCTGATAGGCATTAATCATTTAGTAGGTCATGCTCTAACACCACGAATGACAGATTCTATAGAATACCCATATTTAATGTTGTTAGTGAGTGGTGGACATTGCCAATTTCTAGCTGTTCTTTCCGAAACAAATTTCCGCCGTATTGGTGGAACAATTGATGATGCCCCAGGTGAGGCCTTTGACAAAACTGCAAAACTTTTAGGATTAGGTTATCCAGGAGGACCTTTAGTTGAAAAGGCAGCATTAGGTGGTGATGCATTACGCTTCAAACTACCACGCCCCTTATTGGATAGGCCTAATTGCGATATGTCGTTTTCAGGTTTGAAAACGGCACTACGTCGCGCCCGTGATTTGTTGATAGAAAAACAAGGTGGCATCACAGAGCAAGACAGAAATGACCTATGTGCTAGCTTTCAAATGGCTGTTGCAGACACCTTAGCTGAGAAAACTCGGCGTGCGATGGTAGCTTTTCAGAATATTTCTAAAACTAAGTCTTTTGCAGTAGCTGGAGGTGTTGCAGCTAATAGTTTGATTGGTAAAAAATTACGAGCGATTGCACAAAGAGAAGGGTTTTCTTTTTTTTCGCCGCCATTGAAGTACTGCACTGATAATGCAGCCATGATCGCATGGGCTGGTATCGAACAATATGATAAAGGTGCAAGAGATGATATGACATTAGCTGCTCGGCCAAGATGGCCAATAGATCAAACAGCCAAGCCAATGCTAGGATCAGGGAAAAAAGGGGCAAAAGCATGAGTAAAATTGGTATAATTGGTGCTGGTGCATTTGGAACAGGTTTAGCCTCAACTTTAGCGCGGGCAAAAAATGATATTACTTTATGGGGCCGCAACCCTAATTATATAAAAACTATTAATTCTACTAATCTGAATGAACGCTATTTACCAAATGTTACTTTACCCAAAAATATTTTTGCAACTTCAAACTTTCAGGATTTAGAAAATTTAGATGCCCTTTTAATGGTCACCCCAGCACAGCATTTGCGCCACACATTAAAAAGCCTAAAACTTATAAATTTAAATTGCCCTATTGTTTTTTGCTCCAAGGGCATCGAAACAAGTACTGGTAAATTACAATCTGATATTGCTACTGAATTTTTAGGGCCAGCACCTTACGCTGCACTCAGTGGGCCAGGTTTTGCAATTGAGCTGGCCAAAGGAATGCCAACAGCTTTAACTTTGGGGACTGATGATTTGCAATTGGGCATTTCTTTACAAACCCTATTAAGTACGGAGACACTACGCCTCTATTTGTCTAATGATATTCGCGGAGTCCAGTTAGGCGGTGCATTAAAAAATGTATTTGCAATTGCTTCTGGCATTGTAGTGGGTGCAGGTTTAGGGGAAAGTGCCCGCGCCGCAATAGTTACACGTGGTTTTGCTGAGCTAGCTAGATTATCACACGCAATGGGTGGAAAATCAGATACGTTGAATGGATTATCGGGTTTGGGAGATTTAATATTGTCATGTACATCCTCACAATCACGTAACTTTTCATTTGGCCAGCAGTTAGCAAAATCTGGTAATTTAAAACCTAGCCATACTGTCGAAGGTATTGAAACTGCATTGGCCACAATTAAATTAGCAAAAAAGTATAATGTAGAAATGCCAATTGCCGCTCAAATAGCTGCAGTTTTAACTGGAGAGGCTACAGTAAATGATGCGCTAAGCACCTTAATGAGTCGCCCCCTTAAGTCAGAGGTATAGCAGTCTAATAATTTTTAAATTTTGATTTTAACATTTATCTAAACGCAAAACGCCCGCATTACTGCGGGCGTTGAAAGTTATTTAGTAAAAATTAGTAACGATAATGTTCAGGCTTAAATGGCCCCTTGGTAGTTACACCAATATAATCAGCTTGATCTTTTGTTAATTCAGTTAGCTTGACGCCAATTTTTGCAAGGTGCAAACGGGCGACTTTTTCATCAAGATGTTTAGGTAGAATATAAACTTCATTTTTATATTCATCACCTTTAGTCCACAATTCAATTTGTGCCAAAACCTGATTGGTAAATGATGCAGACATTACAAATGAAGGGTGGCCCGTGGCGTTTCCAAGGTTCAACAAACGACCCTGTGATAATAAAATCATACGATTACCAGACGGCATCTCATACATATCAACTTGATCTTTGATGTTTGTCATTTTTAAGTTGCGCAAATTAGCTACTTGGATCTCGTTGTCAAAATGGCCAATGTTTCCAACGATTGCCATATCTTTCATTGCACGCATATGCTCAATACGAATAATATCTTTGTTACCAGTTGTAGTTACAAAAATATCTGCATCAGAGACAGTGTCTTCTAATGTAGTCACCTCAAAGCCATCCATAGCAGCTTGCAGTGCACAAATTGGATCAATTTCAGTAACCTTTACTCGCGCACCCGCGCCACGCAAAGATGCTGCTGAGCCTTTGCCAACATCGCCATACCCACAAACAACTGCTGTTTTACCAGCCATCATTGTGTCAGTTGCGCGGCGGATACCGTCAACTAAAGATTCTTTACAGCCGTATTTATTATCAAACTTTGATTTAGTAACAGAGTCATTCACATTGATAGCAGGAAAAGGTAGCTGCCCATTTTGCATTAATTCATATAAACGGTGAACACCTGTTGTCGTTTCTTCTGAAACACCTTGGATTTCATCACGTGTTTTTGTAAACCAGCCTGGACTTTGTGCCATACGCTTTTTAATTTGAGCAAAGACTGCTTCTTCTTCTTCTGATGTTGGAATATCAAGTAAATTAGTTTCACCTGCCTCAACCCGTGCACCCAAAAGAACATAAAGTGTGGCATCTCCACCATCGTCTAAAATCATATTTGCACCATCTTCAAACATGAAAGATTTATCTAAATAATCCCAATGCTCAACAAGTGTCTGACCTTTAATTGCAAATACAGGTACACCTGTTTTAGCTATAGCTGCAGCAGCATGATCTTGCGTAGAATAAATATTGCACGACGCCCATCGTACATCCGCACCTAGCTCAGTTAACGTTTCAATTAATACAGCTGTCTGAATAGTCATGTGTAAAGAGCCCACAATGCGTGAACCTGTAAGTGGCTTACTTTCGCCAAATTCCTTACGAAGCGCCATCAGTCCAGGCATTTCTGTTTCTGCAATATCAAGTTCTTTGCGCCCAAATCCTGCAAGTGAAATATCTTTTACAATATAGTCTGTTGCCATCTGTATTGGCTCCTGTAGTTTGTATCTGTATACATTTGAAATGCATCTAGCATTAGTGTCTAGATTAGACAAGTAATGCTAGATGCATTTTAAAGCTATTGCCAAATTGGAGTAGAATATTGACTAGCACACAAACACGCGCATGGCAGCGCATGTTATCTGGCAGACGCCTTGATTTATTAAATCCATCGCCAATGGATATTGAAATAGAAGATATTGCCCATGGCCTTTCTTTTGTTGCTCGCTGGAATGGACAAACACACGGTAAGTATCCCTACTCTGTGGCAGAACATTCAGTTTTTGTTGAGCAGTTATTTTTCAATTTAAATCCCCATATTAACCCCAAATGGCGCCTAGCAGCACTATTACATGATGCCCCTGAGTATGTAATTGGCGACATGATAAGCCCTGTTAAATCTGCAGTTGGACCAGGATATGCTGAAATGGACGAACGCCTTACGGCATCAATACATCTGCGCTTTGGATTGCCGGCAAAGATCCCAGATGTTATTAAAAAACAAATAAAACGTGCTGATACATCTTCTGCTTGGCTAGAAGCAGTTCAAATTGCAGGGTTTAATGAAAAAGAAGCTAATACTCTTTTCGGCAAACCTACGTTATCAGATTTACCAGCTATTATATTACGCCCGCACGAACCAATGCAGGTTAAAGGTCAATTTTTAGAAGTTTTTAACGATTTAATGGAGATGATTTAATGGAACCAGCACAGTTATTTTATGTAGATGGATCTCCATTTTCTCGGCTATGCCAAACGTTGGTAATTGATTGGGAATTACCGGTAGAGGTAATAAAACTTGAATGGCCATTAGATGAAGCTTTCTTTGATAAAAACCCATTAGGCCAGGTACCAACTCTAATAACTGTGGGAGAAACTATTTTTCCAACCTCTCAAATTACAGAACAACTACTTGCAATGACCGTAGCACCAATGGCTCCTGATTTTGATCCCTTAGCAGATCGACAAATGCTGCTAACAATTTTAGCTATGGGTGATGCAATGGTGGCAGCCAACCAGATTATACGAAGTGGCCTGCGCCAAACTGAGGAAAACACGTATGGTATTAATATTGTCGAACGCCATAATATGAGAATAGAGCATACTTTAGTTTGGCTAGAAGAGCGCTGCGAAAAGTGGCTGATTAACGAAAGGGTCAGCGTTTGTGACTATGCGTTAGCCTGCCTATTGCTGTGGGCTGACACTCAGTCGTACCTTGAGTGGCGCAAATATCCAAAAATTTCTCGTGTTGTTGAAGAACTAGCAACTGGAGATAGCTTTGCTCAAACCGTTCCTAATCCATGGTAAGAATTTAGGTATACAAATATTAGCGGGGACTGCGCTTTGCTAAAATACGTTGTAGAGTGCGGCGATGCATACTTAATCTGCGGGCGGTTTCAGAAACATTTCTATCACACAGTTCATACACTCGCTGAATATGCTCCCACCGAACGCGATCTGCAGACATTGGGTTTTCAGGTGGGGGTGGTAAGTCACCCTCATTAGCCAATAAAGCATTGGTTACATCATTAGCATCAGCTGGTTTTGATAGATAATCTGTGGCACCAATTTTTACCGCTGCAACTGCAGTTGCAATTGCCCCATATCCTGTAAGTACAATTATACGCGAATCTGGACGCTTTGCACGTAACACTTCCACTACATCCAAGCCATTTCCATCACCTAAGCGTAAATCAATGACTGCGTACGCTGGTGGCGTTGCAGTGCAAAAAGCACGTCCCGCAGCCACAGATTCTAAAGCTGTAGGTGCAAACCCCCTTTTCTCCATTGCACGCGCTAACCTTCGGCGAAATGGTTCGTCGTCGTCTAAGATTAAGAGCGTATTATCTACCCCAATTTCATTTAATTCTTTTTGTATATCTGGCATGTTTATTCCTTCAAAATATACACTTAGTGTGTTCTGCTTATCGGGTCAAACGTTAGAAAAACATGAAATAGTTTTTGCAACTTCATCTGGCGATACATCCCGTCTAAAGAATTGTAAAAACCCAGTCTCATCCATTAAATAGCTAAATGTAGAGTGGTCCATCAAATAATCTTCACCAGTTCCATTTTTACGGTAATATGTACGGTATGCTTTTGAGGCTACACTGATTTGTTCTACTGAGCCAGTCAAAGCAACTAATCGTTCATGTGATGCAATTGCATAATCATTTAATGCTTCAATCGTGTCTCTCACAGGATCAATTGTAATAAAAACTGGTGTTATATTGATGCCCTCTTCATCTAAGATGTCGATTACTGTTAGATTTCTCTGAGTATCTAGTGGGCAAATATCTGGGCAATATGTGTATCCAAAATAAATTAATGTTAAACCATCAATTACATCTTTTTCATTAACAACAGTACCAGTCTGATCAATTAATTCAAAAGGGCCACCTATTGAAGCTTGTCCTCCTGCAACCACTGCAGTCCCACATGACTTTGCATTTCCCCAAAAAACTAAATAACTCATTAATGCCAAAGCAATAATTGTCATAAAAGAAAAGGAAACTGCAAAGAATTTTGTCATTATTTTTCCGTTCTGGTCATATGATATATGTTGCTCTACTTTATACCATATAAAATTACATGTGTGATGATGTCACAGACAAGAAGTCTTTATGAACGAAAAACCTATTAATCTCTTTACAAATCAAGTCCGCAGCGAATGGGTGCGACTACAAACACTCATATTTTTAAGATGGATGGCAATCGTTGGACAAATCATTGCTATTGTTGCTGCACAGTACTTTTTAACTTTAAATTTAGAGCTTGGATATTGCTCTATAGCTATTGGTGCGTCTATTTTATTTAACCTACTAGCTGGCTTTTTATCACCAGCTAACAAACGTCTGTCACAAAGAGCAACAATCTTATCATTATTATTTGACCTTAGCCAATTATGTGTCCTGTTATACCTAACTGGTGGGCTAAGTAATCCGTTTTCATTACTATTACTTGCACCTGTTACTATTTCAGCCACAGCGTTAACATTAAATGCGACACTATTTTTGGGCGGTTATGCAGTAATAATGACAACGTTGTTAACGTATTTTCATCTACCGCTAACTCTTCAAAATGGAACTATACAAGTTTTACAACCTTTATTCATTTGGGGAAATTGGACTGCATTGCTAATTGGTTTTATCTTTTTATCAGGATACGCAAGGCGCGTAACGGTTGAGACTTTTTCCATGTCACAAGCTTTAGCTGCAACACAAATGGCATTAGATCGTGAACATAAGTTAACTGTTTTAGGCGGTGTTGTAGCAGCTGCTGCACACGAAATGGGAACACCCCTTGCTACTATAAAGATGGTTGCAACAGAATTAGAGGAAGAACTAGATTCAAATGAGGATTTACGGGATGACGCCCGCCTTATACGTGAGCAAGCTGTACGCTTATCAGAGATTTTACGTGATATGGGTCGTACGGGTAAAGAAGATTTACATCTTAAGACAGCACCTATTACTGAAGTTTTAAGAGAAGCTGCAGAGCCTCACACAAACCGAGGTAAATTAATAACTACATTGATTAATGGAGTACCAGTCTCTGAAAGTATTGGAAGTATTCCAAACCTACCACGCCAGCCAGAAATACTGCATGGCCTGCGGAACTTAGTACAAAACGCTGTAGATTTTGCACACCATAATGTTTGGATTGACATAGCATGGACAGAAGAAACTATACGCATACTAGTGGCAGATGATGGCAAAGGGTATCCAAACGATTTTTTAGGTCGCATAGGCGATCCATTTTTACGCCGCCAAAAAACAAAAAAAGACCCAGGGCGCCCTGAATACGAAGGAATGGGGTTGGGTTTATTTATAGCAAAAACATTATTAGAACGGACAGGCGCTCAATTAATTTTTGCTAATGGCAGTTCTACTACCGCACCAAATGCTGCATTTGAATTTGCAACTGGTGCAGTAGTAAGTGTAATTTGGATTCGAAAAGATATACTAGCTAATACAGAATTAGGACCTGAAAATATTCCAGTTCAAATCTAAAGGATTATAGACATAACTTTAATCGTGGGTAATTAAAAAGACCAAAAATATTTATACTTATTAAAATTAAATATTTTTTAGGAATGCATCTGGCGCCTTGCGCATTATACAGCAATGGCCTTAAAACTGTGATAGGCGGAGCATTCCATGTTACAAAAATTATTATTACAATCATCAGATGCAACTACAAAATTAGCTACAGCCTTTGCTCCCTTTATGACAGCAGGCAGCACAATTTTGTTAAATGGCGTCGTAGGTGCTGGGAAAACACATTTTGCACGCCAATTAATTTTAGCACGGCTTATTGAAATGGACGCTGTTGAAGATATTCCAAGCCCTACATTTACATTGGTTCAAACCTATGAGTTAAATGATGTTGATATTTGGCACACCGACCTATATCGACTTATTGATTTTTCTGAAGTTTATGAATTAGGCTTAGATACAGCATTTGATACTGCAATATGCTTAATCGAATGGTCAGATAGATTAGGCGAACTAACTCCAAAAAATGCATTGTCTTTGAACCTAAGCATAACTGATGATGATGCTAGGCTAGCAACTCTAGAATGGCGGTCAGATACATGGACACCCATTATTAAAAACGTACTAAAGGTAATGGAAAATGCATCTGCGTGAACCTTTAATCAAAGCTTTCTTAGAAAACATAGGTTGGGCATCAGCTCAGCGAGATGCATTGGTTGCAGATGCATCAGGGCGAACATATGAGCGTTTAAGTCTAAAATTTCAAAATGCAATATTGATGAATGCTCCATATGAAGCTGGTGAAAATGTGCGCCCATTTATTTCTGTTGGTAATTTATTGGCAAACTTTGGCCTTTCGCCACCTAAAATATTAAACCAAGATGTTAAAAACGGTTTTTTATTACTTGAAGATTTTGGGAATGATATATTTTCTGACTTATGTAAGAACTCTCCTGAATTAGAATTCACAATGTATAACACTGCAGTAAGTGTTCTAGTCAATCTTCACCAAAATTCTGCACCAGATAATTTGTTACCTTATACTCAAGACGTTTACCTACGCGAAGCACAACTTTTAATAAAATGGTACCTGCCAGCTGTAATCAGTAAACCAGTTCCAAACAAAATATCCCGAGAGTTTGATAATATAGCAACTGAAACTTTTTCAAAAATTTCCACAGAAAACCCAGTGTTGGTTATGCGAGATTATCATGCAGAAAATCTTATGTGGCTACCAAATCGTATTGGTATTAAAAGAGTGGGCCTTTTAGATTTTCAAGATGCACTAGCTGGTCATCCCGCATATGATTTAGTCTCACTATTGGAAGATGCTCGGCGAGATACTTCTAATGAATTACGCAAAGAAATGCTTAAAAAGTATTTATCGCAATCAAACACAAACCCAGAAAGTTTTAGAACTGCTTATAGTTTGTTAGGTGCACAACGAAATATTAAGATTATTGGAATTTTTGCGCGTTTGGCATTACGTGATAGAAAAGCACATTACGTTGATTTGATCCCACGCGTTTGGGAGCACTTAATGCGAGATCTGCAGCATCCTGCCTGCTACAAGCTAATGGAGTGGATTGCTGCCAACGTTCCACCACCCACTTTAGAAGTCCGTAAAAAATTATTGGACATCTCATGAGTATTAATAGTGCACTTATTTTTGCTGCTGGATTTGGCACCCGTATGGGCGCATTAACGCAAAGCATCCCAAAACCGATGATACAGGTATCAAATCAACCACTCATTGATTATGCTTTGGATTTAATTTTAGATGCAAAGGTTGAAAATATTGTTGTAAATGTTCACCATCTTCCCAAACAAATAGAAGCGCACCTCGCATCAAATTCACATATAAAAATATTACATGAAACACCAACTATTTTTGAAACAGGTGGTGGATTAAAAAATGCCTTATCACTCCTTGGACCTGACCCTGTAATTACAATAAACTCTGACGCGGTTTGGACTGGAAATAATCCAATATCATCACTCTTAAAATATTGGAATCCAGATAAAATGGATGCTCTTTTAATGCTAATACCAACATCAATTGCGCAAGAATATAAAGGGAAAGGGGATTTCAATTTAGATTCAGAATTACGCCTATCTCGTCGAGGAGCTAATAAAAATGCGCCATACGTGTATTCAGGGGCACAGATTATAAAAACTAATCTATTGGAAGAAATTTTAGAAACTAGCTTTTCACTCAATTTACTCTGGGATAAAATGCTTAAAAATAAACGTATGTCTGGAATTATCCACAACGGTGGATGGGTGGATGTTGGCCGCCCTGAAGGTATAAAGGTAGCTGTCGCCGAATTAGCAAGGGTTCGTAATGTTTGATCCTTGTGAAGCTCCACGTGTTTTCCACTTGCCCATAGGAACTGATTTTTCCAGTACTTTTTTAGATGGCTTACGTCATCATTTAATTGAACAACCACCTCACGCAATAGCCCGCGTCATAATATTTGTGAACACACGCAGAACTGAACGTAGAATGCGTGATCTTCTTATTCAATCGGGTGCTAGTTTTTTACCCCAGTTTCATTTGATAGCAGACATTGCAAATGACCCGCTAAAACTTTGTAAGCTTCCACCCCCTGCACCATCCCAAAAGCGGAAGTTAAATCTGGGGCAACTAATCAGAGAGTTATTAAAAGCAGATCCAAGTTTAGCGCCCATTTCTGCGACTTATGATTTAGCTGAAAGTCTTGCAGCCCTTATGGACGAAGCCCAGGGTGAAGGCGTAGATATGACTAACGTTATTAGCTTAGACGTTGGGGATCATTCGGCACATTGGGATCGGAGTAAAAAGTTTCTCTCAATTTTAGCGAATCATTGGGATCAAAACTCTTTGACAGATCCACAAGATAGGATGCGCTATGTTGTGCAAACTTATGCGAAACACTGGCAAAAAAACCCACCAGAACATCCTATTTTAATTGCTGGCTCTACTGGCTCTAGAGGTGAGACTGCATTATTTATGAAAGCTGTGAGTCAGCTACCAAATGGTGCTATTATATTACCAGGTTTTGATGCTGAATTACCTAATGATATTTGGAATAAGTTTAAAGATAAGTGCTTCACTCTAGACCACCCACAAGCAGGGTTTGCCAAATTATTTGATTATTTAGGGATATCTTTTAACACAGTATTACCCTGGCATATGGCTAATACAAAATTGATTGATCGCAATCGATTGATTTCGTTAGCCCTTCGCCCTGCACCAATCACAAATCAATGGCTAGAGTATGGACCTGGATTAAGACCCACGCTTCATAACGCGACACAAAATCTTGAACTCATTGAAGCAGACACTCTGAAAGAAGAAGCTTTAGCAATTGCCACACGCCTTAGGTATGCAGCCGATCAAGGTAAAGAGGCTGTCTTAATTACTCCAAGCCGTAACCTCTCAAGACGCGTTAACGCTACACTAGCGAGATGGGACATTGAACCTGATGATTCCGCTGGTACTCCGCTTCACTTGTCTACTGTTGGTATTTTCCTTCGCTTAGTTTCAAACTGTTTTGGTAAGGCAATTACATCACATCAGTTTTTAGCACTACTAAGGCATACGTTGACGCACTCTGGTACTGAAAGAAATTATCATAATCTAATGGTACAGCAAATAGAGGTAGGGCATGTAAATGGCACCAAAATACTTCGCGGTGGACCACCTTTTGTAGATTTTAATATTTTGCTAGCTTGGGCAAAAAACGATCCTATTAAGATCACTTGGATAAATTGGTTACAAAACATATTTCAGCCACTTCAAGACGCGCAAGAAATGGATTTGTTAGATTGGGTTTCACTTCATATGCGTACAGTTCAGGAGTTATCTGACAGCCCAGCTAATAGTGAATCTAGGCATGTATGGGAAAAAGATGCAGGCATTGCAGCCCTTGAAGTACTTGAACAAATTCAAGAACAAGCACATTTTGGTGGCTTTATGACAGCCGCTGAATACAATGCATTATTACGCTCTGCTTTGTCACAAGAATTACGTTTAGAACGCCAAACAGCCAGTCCATTAATTTCAATTTGGGGTACTTTAGAGGCTCGGGTTCAATCGAAGGGATTGGTTATTCTTGGTGGTTTAAATGAAGATACTTGGCCTACAAAACCAAGTCACGATATGTGGCTTAACAGAGATATGCGCAAACAGTTAGGACTGCTTTTACCTGAGCGTCGTATTGGACTTTCAGCTCATGATTTTCAGCAAGCTGTTTCAGCACAAAATGTAGTTTTATCACGCTCTAAACGCGAGGGTGATGCACCCTCTACTCCCTCTCGGTGGCTAATTAGATTAACTAATTTGATGGATGGTTTAAAAGATGAAGGCCCTGAAGCCTTGCAAAAAATGCGGGACCGTGGCGATTATTGGATTAGTCTGGCCCGTAGTTTAGACAGGATTGAAAAAATAGAACCCTCCGAAAATCGCCCGTCTCCAATACCTCCAAAAAATGCTCGCTTAAAAAGACTATCCATTACTCAAATTAAAGATTTAGTGCGTGATCCATATAAAATCTATGCATCAGTAATTTTAAAACTTCGCAAACTTGAGCCTTTAGGAAAACAGGCAGATGCAATGGAACGTGGAAATGCAATTCATACAATATTAGAAGAATTTATTAATCAAACAAAAGACGCACTGCCCAAAGATGCTACAAATCTATTTATGAGTATTACTCGAGATGTTTTAGAAACAGATGTGCCATGGCCTGCCGCCCGACGTTTATGGCTTGCTAGGTTAAATGGAATTTCTTCATCGTTTGTTCGCCAAGAAAGTGAGCGTCGCATAACTGGTAAAAATATAGCTTTAGAGCGTAAGGGTGAAATGGTTTTTGAGGATATTGACTTTAAATTAACAGCAAAAGCAGATCGTATTGACCAGGGTACTTCAGGGCTCCGCCTTTATGATTACAAAGCAAGCGTGCCCCCTTCAAATGGAGATATCCAGTATTTTGATAAACAGCTTCAATTAGAAGCTTTAATAGCTTTGAGTGGTGGATTTGATATGCTCAATAAGCAGAAGGTCGAATATCTTGAATACATTGGTTTAGGGCCTGATCTTAAACAAACAGATTTAGATATTGATGATGAAATTATTGATCAAGTCCTAAAAGAGTTTCGCGCCCTTATTATTGCTTACAACGATCCTGAAAAAGGATTCACCGCACGTGATAAAATACAATTATTAAAACATAGTTCTGATTACGATCAATTATCGCGCAAAGGTGAATGGCAAGACAGTGATGAGCCAGATCCAAAGGTTGTTCCATGAGCCCATTTGATGAAGCAACACTCGCGCAAATTAAAGCGGCCGACCCTACAAAAAATACTTGGGTTTCAGCAAATGCAGGATCTGGAAAGACTCGCGTTTTAACCGATAGGGTTGCCCGCCTATTATTGCATAATACAGACCCCCAAAGAATTTTGTGCCTGACATATACAAAGGCAGCAGCAGCTGAAATGCAAAACCGTTTATTTAAGCGGCTTGGTGAATGGGCAATGCTTCCTGACGATGAATTGCGCAATGCACTTCAGCTACTCGGTGAAGAAAGTACTTTTTTAGATTTAGAAAAGCTTAACCAAGCACGCACATTATTTGCTGCAGCTTTAGAAACCCCAGGTGGTTTAAAGGTTCAAACAATTCATTCTTTTTGTGACGCATTATTACGGCGCTTTCCACTAGAGGCAGGCGTTGCCCCACAGTTTAATGTATTAGAGGATCGCCAAGCTAAACAATTACGCTCTGAAGTAATTGAACAGATGGCACAACATTTAGACACATCCCCAATTGATGAACTTGCTAAACACTTTACACGCATGGACACTGACGAACTCACCCGCGAAATTGTAAAAAAACGTACTGGTTTTAAGATTTCACCAACACTAAGTGATTTTAATATTCAAGAAAAAGTAACAATTGAGCAATTAGGTGAAAGAGTTTTTATTCCATTCTTAAAGACAATTGAACAATTCATTACACTGATGTCTCTTGGCTCAAAAAATGATGTTAAGATCAGTAAAAAACTAGAAAATATTGACCTTGAGGGCTCAGTAAATCAAAATTTAAAAATATTAGAAAATGTATTTTTAAATGGAGTAAAAGCAAAATCTGGTCCTTTCTCTGCAAAAGAAACCATAGCCACATTAGGTACAATTCCAGATACAGATCCTTTATTCGTATTACAATTAGAGATTGCTACTATTGTGGAATCCAATCGCGTTATACGTTTGGCTCTCAATGCATATGAGCGCACTCAATCCTTACATAAATTTGCCAACTCTTTCCTAACTGCCTACGATGAACGCAAAGCTTCAAACGCACTTCTTGATTATGATGACTTGATAAATCTTTCTGCCCAATTGTTAACCAAAAGCTCGATGGCACAATGGGTTTTATACCGGTTAGATGGTGGTTTAGATCACATCTTAGTTGATGAAGCTCAAGACACGAGTCCTTCTCAATGGGCAGTAATTGATTGTTTGGCACATGAATTTACTCATGGTGCATCAGCGAATGATCGTCCGCGTAGTTTATTTGTAGTTGGAGATGAAAAGCAGTCTATCTATTCTTTCCAAGGTGCCGACCCTGATGTTTTTGGTGAAAAGAAAATTGAATTTGAAACTTTGCTCAAACATATTGATCAGGAACTAGTCGATAGAGAATTATTGCATTCATTTCGTTCAGCACCACCAATTCTAAACTTAGTTGATCATATTTTTGCAGGATATGCAGGCGCTGAAATGAAGGCGCCCCCTCTACACAAACCATTTCACAATACAAAACCTGGCCGTGTAGATCTCTGGCCCTTTATTGAAAAAGAAAAGGCCCCAGACAAAGAAGTTTGGTATCGCCCTATCGATTTACCTGCCCCCAATGACCCTAAACAAGAACTTGCGCGCCGCATTGCTCACAATTTGCGAGATCTGTTAGATAGTAGGCAAATAATTAAAGTTGAAAATGAATATCGTCCTATTACTGCTGGTGATATTCTAATCCTAGTTCAGGGTCGTGAAGCTCAAAGCCCAACATCACTATTTAGAGAAATATTAAAAGAGCTAAAAAGTAAGGGCATTCCGGTTGCTGGTGCAGATCGGTTAAATGTTGGTGATGAACTTGCAGTACGTGATATCTTATCATTGTTACAATTTGCTAATATGGCAGATGACGACTTGTCTCTAGCAGAAGCCATGCGATCACCTCTACTTAATATGTCAGAGGGTGAACTGTTTAGTGTTGCGCATGCTCGTAAAGGAACATTATGGCAATCTCTGCGTGAACGCTCTGAATATGAAAAAGTTTTAGTAATTTTACATGATATAAGAAAACAAGTGGATTACCTCCGCCCTTATGAGTTAATTGAAAGAATCTTAACTAAACACAATGGTCGCCAAAAACTTTTATCAAGATTAGGCCCAGAAGTAGAGGATGGGATTGATGAATTATTAGCACAATCTCTACAATATGAAGCCTTAGAGCCACCAACATTATCAGGATTTTTACATTGGTTTGTTTCCGGTGAAGTAGAAATTAAACGTGACATGGGCAAAAGTAATCAAATTAGGGTTATGACAGTTCATGGGTCTAAAGGCTTAGAATCTCCAGTTGTTATATTGCCAGATACCGGTGATAAAAGCATGCCGCAATCTGAACAAATTACATTAGCTAATGGTAAAGCAATTTGGAGAAGTACTGGTGGGGAAGGCAGTAAAATTCAAAATGAATCAGAATCGCTCTTTAAGAGCCGCCAGTCTGCAGAAAAAATGCGCCTACTTTACGTAGCTCTCACACGTGCAGAAAGTTGGTTAATTATATGTGGAGCTCGTGAGCGCAAAAGAGAAACTGCTTGGTATAATTTAGTAGAAAGTGCGATGATTGATTTGAAAGCATCAACTATTTCTATTGACGGCATGGGGGATGGCTTATCGCTAGAGAGTGAAAATTGGGCTGAACTCGGAATAGAAGAAACAGCTAAAAGTTTGGTTACAGATGAAGTTATAAAGCCTAGCTGGATAAGTGAACCTGCTATAAAGTTAGCACGCCCAAAACAGCCAATGGCGCCATCTAAATTAGGTGGAGCCAAAGCTTTACCTAACGATAATGCACTCCCGGAAAATGAAGCGAAAATACGAGGAAAACGATTACATAAATTATTAGAACATTTACCAGCACACCCAAAGGAGGCACGCTTAAGTATTGCGCATCATTTATTAAACAGCGAACCTATTTCAAATAACGCTGATGATATAAATATTTTAGCAGCCGAAGCGATTGCACTATTAGATAACCCAAATTTATCTCATATTTTCTTTGGCCATGATAGCTTGGCAGAAGTAGGTATTACTGCATATATTTCGCAGCTCGATAATAATATTGTTGGCTATATTGATCGCTTGATTATCAGAGACACCACAATCCTAGCCGTAGATTTCAAAAGTAATGCGGGTGTCCCTCTTAGTGTAGAGGAAACGCCTATCGGTATTTTAGCACAACAGGCGGCTTACTTTTTAGCATTAGAACAAATTTATCCAAATCATAGTATTAATATGGCAATTTTATGGACACGCACTGGAGAAATTATGGCAATACCAAACAACATCGCAATCAAAGCATTAAAATCAATACAAGAACTTGACGATTCAAGCGATCGTTCTTAGGTTCATTTTAATAAAAAAATCAATGGAAAAACTCTGGAGACGCCCAATGGCAACCGTAAAAGTGACTGATGATACATTCGAAGCAGAAGTAACAAACTCTGATATTCCCGTAGTGGTTGACTTCTGGGCAGAATGGTGTGGCCCATGTAAGCAAATTGGCCCTGCGCTTGAAGAATTGTCAGACGAATACGATGGCAAAGTTAAAATTGTTAAAATCAACGTTGATGAAAATCCAAACTCCCCAGCTCAGATGGGTGTTCGTGGCATACCAGCATTATTTTTGTTTAAAGATGGACAGGCTATTGCAAACAAAACTGGAGCAGCACCAAAAGCAGCTCTAGCTGATTGGATTAACGCAAGTATTTAATTTCAATAAACTAATTATTAAAGGCAGCTTTTGGGCTGTCTTTTTTTAGCCAATTACCAAACTCAGAAATCTAAGCCTAAATCAAAGTTGGCCACTGTATGTGTCAAAGCGCCTACAGAAATATAATCAACTCCTGTCGCAGCTACTGATGAAATACGATCCAAAGCCATATTTCCAGAAGCCTCAATTACCATAACTCCATTTACCATTTGTACTGCAGTCACCATATCTGTGTTCGTCATATTATCTAGTAATACAACGTCTGCACAACCAACACGCAAGACCTCTTCAAGCTGCTTTAATGTATCAACCTCAATTTCTATAGTACTCATGTGTGATGCAAAATCACGGGCTCGTTCTAACACTTTTTGAATACTACCAGCTGCAGCAATATGGTTGTCTTTAATCATAATAGCATCGCTCAAACCAAACCGATGACTTGATCCACCACCATGGCGTACAGCCTCTTTCTCCACCAACCTCATTCCAGGTGTAGTTTTGCGCGTGCAAGTAATTTTAGCTTTAGTATTTTTAGCTTCTGCAACAAATGCCGCTGTCATAGTTGCAATGCCAGATAACCGACCTGCAAAATTAAGGGCTACTCTTTCAGCCATTAAAATTGATTTTGCATCCCCTTTAATTATCATACAAATATCTTTTGAAACAACATTTGATCCATCAGGAAGCAAAGTTTTAACCTCTAATTCTGGATCAATAATATTGAATGCAAGTTGAGCAATCTGCATTCCTGAAATAACGCCAGAACCGCGTGCATTCAAGGAGGCTTGATATTTAATTCCGTCAGGAATAACTGCGCGGCTAGTTACATCTCCAGCACCACCCAAATCTTCGTTTAGCGCACGTTTAATCATATCTTCTAAAAGAAAGTCAGGAATAGCTGAGTGTGTCATAATTGCTCCTATAAACTATTTCGTAATGTTAGTGCGTCAACTAATGTCATTTTACTACGCTTACGTAGTTCATCATTTTTATCAGGGTAATCTTTACGATAATGTCCCCCACGAGATTCCTTACGTAAATATGCAGCCGCTGCTATTAAGGTCGCTGCGGCCAACATATTATCAAAGTTAGTCGACTTACCACCATGCTTAGCATCAAGCTGTTTAATAAACCGTAGCGCTTTCGCTATTTCATCACCCGTTCTAATCACACCAACCCAATCGGACATAGCTTGACGTAACTGCAAAACAGCACCTTCATCAACTGCAGCATATCCAATTTTAGGTACTCTTAATGTTGGATCAAATTCAAAAAACATACCCGTATTCAAAGTTTCAACAATGCCATTAGCCGCAGTTGCCCCATAAACTAATGCTTCTAATAACCCATTGGAAGCTAACCGATTGGCACCATGCAATCCTGTTGAAGATGCCTCTCCTGACATCCATAAACCGTTAATAGAAGACTTTCCCTGAATGTCAGTAGCAACACCACCCATATGATAGTGAGCAGCTGGAACAACTGGAATTGGTTGTGTAACAGGATCAATACCGCCATTCAGACACGCTTCTGAAACTGACGGAAATTGATCTATTATATTAGCACCAATTGCATCACGCGTATCTAACGCAGGGATCATACCTTTACGATGTTCATGAAATATAGCCCGCGCTACAATATCACGTGGTGCTAACTCAGCATCTTTGTGAATTGCTTGCATAAATCGGACACCATCTTTGTTAATTAAAGTAGCGCCTTCACCACGAAGAGCTTCAGTTGCTAAAGGTGCTGGATCTAAACCTAAATCGATTGCAGTTGGGTGAAATTGTACAAACTCTGCGTCAGCAATTTCTGCTCCTGCACGCGCAGCCATACCTAACGCTAAACCACGTACAGAAGGCGGGTTGGTCGTTTTCATAAACAAACTACCTGCACCACCTGCCGCCATTAAGTAAGCTTTTGCTTGGATGACAAATGGCTCTTCATCATCAATAGATACTACAACGCCCCGCATTTGGCCGTCTTCAACAATTAAATCAAGCGCGGTCGCACCCTGAAGAATAGTAATAGAAGGAGTATTAGATACCACTTTTACGAGTGTTTTCATAATTGCAGCACCCGCCTGATCACCCTTTACTCGAACTACACGTGCGAAGCTATGTGCTGCTTCTTTAGACATCACAAAATCACCATCTTTTGTGCGATCAAATGGCGTGCCAACTTCAACTAACTCTAAAACATGTTCTTTGGCCGCTGCTGTAACAAATGCAGCAATATCAGCATCAACAATCCCGTCTCCTGCAATTACTGTGTCATTTGCGTGTGCTTCAGGTGTATCATGCTCATCCATAGCAGCTGCAACTCCACCTTGCGCCCAGGCGCTAGATGCGTCGAAACCTAGTGGCTTTGGTGATAAAATAGTGACAGGCCTTGGGGCAAGGCTTAACGCGGCATATAAGCCAGCCAGGCCAGCTCCAATGATTAGAACGTTATGTTGCTTATCTTTCACAGTCTTACTTCAAATCAATCATACGCTGAACCGCGCGGCGCGCTTTAGCCGCCAATTCTTCTTCAATTATAACTTCTTCATTTCCAGTGTGTAATGACCAAAGAATTTTTTCTAATGTAATCCGCTGCATGTGAGGACACAGGTTACATGGACCAAGGAAATTTACTTCAGGCACTTCGTCAGCAATATTTGAGCCCATGGAACATTCTGTAATTAACAAAACTTTTTCAGGTTTATTTTTACGTACATAATCTATCATGCCTGCCGTAGAACCACTAAAATCAGCTTCATCAACTACATCAGTTGGACATTCAGGGTGTGCAATTATAACTGCATCTGGCTCATATTTACGATATTCACGTAATTCATCTGCTTTAAATTCAATATGAACCTCGCACGCACCTTCCCAATATACAATTTTTTTGCTGGTTTGTTTGGCAACGTTTTGAGCCAAATGTCCATCAGGGGTCATAATCACCAAATCACTATCCATGGAATTGATGATGTCCACTGCATTAGATGATGTACAACAAATATCAGACGCAGCTTTTACTTCAGCCGTTGTATTCACATATGACACAACTGGAGCACCAGGGTATTTCTCACGCATATTTGCGACATCACTTGCAGTAATACTTTCAGCCAATGAGCAGCCTGCACGGCTATCAGGAATAATTACAGTTTTTTCTGGGCTGAGGATTTTTGACGTTTCCGCCATAAAGTGCACACCACCCTGAATGATTATGCTTTCCTTAACCCGTGTAGCCTCTATCGCTAACTGTAAACTATCGCCTACAATATCTGAAACCCCGTGGAAAATATCAGGTGTCATATAGTTATGAGCTAATATTACCGCATCTTTTTCTTTTTTTAATTTATTAATTGCATATATATAGGGAGCTCGCTTCATCCATTCAGCTTCAGGGATAACACGCTCCACACGTTCATATTCACGCGCTGTTTCCTTAAACATCGCGGCACTAGACTCCAAGTCGAAGACTGCTTCCAATTGGGATTTCATTTCTGGTGATCCAGGAATAATCATTATCAGTCCTTAAAGCTTACATACGTATTTTATAAATAGGGGTGATTGCTACAAAAGAGAAGTATTGATTGCGTATTTATTAAAGGTCAATCTCGATTATGCCATTTTGCACCAATGCGCGTGACTGACACAAGATAATTGTACTTTCACGCTGTTTTTTTGATAATACAAAGTCCCTGTGCTCAACATTACCTGAGATCAATCCACATTTGCACACCCCACAGATACCATTTGTACATTTCATATCCACATGAATTCCATTATCCATTAAGATATCCGTCACAGTCCTATCTGCTGGAATATCAAATTCTTTTTTAGATTTTGTTAATATAACCTTAAAAGCGTAATTGTCATATTCAGGTACTTCAGGCGCAGTAAAATACTCTAAATGAAGCGCACTTTCAGGAAACCCTGCAATCTGGGCAGCCTCAATTACACTGTTCATAAAGCTATCAGGTCCACAGGTATAAACATTATAATCTTTTTTATATTTTTGAAGAATAGCACTAAGGCTTGCTCGTGTACCTTCATCAGTGAAATGAAAATGTATTTTATCTAACCATTTTACATTAGACAAAATATCCATAAATCCTGCATTTTTACGACTTGGGCTACAGTAGTGAAAAGAAAAGTCACGATTTTGTACATGCAACTCATGCGCCATGGCTATCATTGGCGTTATTCCAATTCCCCCACCAATTAAAAACGATTTTGAAGCACTTTTTTCTAAAGGAAAATGATTGATTGGATTAGATATAAATATTTTACGCCCTAAAGTAAAAATCCTATGCATCAGCACAGAGCCACCCTTACCATTTTCTTCACGCAACACCCCAATTTGATACTTAGTCCGATCAGCAGGGTTTCCAGTAAGAGAATATTGGCGGATAAATCCTGGCGCAACTACTACATCAATATGTGATCCAGCAGTCCAAACTGGTAACTCAGCACCGTCCGGCAAAGTAAAATCATACTGCATAATCCCCACGGCAATTTCTTCAATTTTGCTCACACTTAAATGCTGAACTTTAATATCATTTTTAATCGAATATCGATGAAATAAATCATTAGTATTTCCCGACTTTAAACGTGCCTTATGTTCATCCGCACTAACCATTTTTTGATAAGCTTGGATGCCACGCTCACGATCAATGGGAAACGGAAACGGGTATGGGTGAGGAGCTTGATCTGCAGGGAAAACTGCTAGGGTTTGATCCTCATATTTAATTTTAAGCTTTTTTTGTAAATTGCGCTCATGAGAACCATTGGTAGTTGGCCTATATCCCTCATCTGGCTGTAGCTCTAAATCCCACCACCACTTTTTTAGTATATTTCGCTCACCATTACCCACTATGTCATCTAACTTAGCCAATATAGGAGCTGCCGAAGGGATATTCATGGCCGCCCAGCGAAATGGTGCTTCAGCAAATAAACCTTCCAGGTTCCAAGGACACGTTTTCATACATCGACCACACATTGCACCTGCAGAACTTGTTATCCGGTAAGTTGCGCAACGTTGGCTGTCAGACTTCCAGATTTCATATCCATTGAACATTTTTTTTGGCCCAGAAGTAATTGCTCCAGCAGGGCACTCACGGGCACATTTATTACAACTTTCACAAAATTTTTGCATACCAAAATCAATCGGTTTATCGTGAACCATTGGCATATTTGTTGTAACAATTCCTGATTTTAACCTTGGGCCTAAATATGGATTAAGGATTACCTCTCCAATGCGGCTAACTTCACCAAGTCCAGATAATAACAATAATGGTGGGTGTATAACATCACTATCAGTTGCTGTATGAGCTTTTGCTTCATAACCCAGTGATCTAATATGTTCTGCAATTACACCCCCTAATAATGAGAACCGCAAATATGCCCTCATAGATAAGGCAACAGAAATCCAATCATCACCAGATGAACCATCCATAGAATCAAATCTTTGATCTACAATCATCGAAATTGCTTGATCTTGGGTTGGATTTATTTCCTCACCCAATGCATCATGAGAATAGTATGCCCAATCTGGACAGCGTGAAATTCCAACTGCATCTATACCTAAAAAATAGCATGCAGCTTTTACGTTTTCAGCATTGCGTTGTGCATCTTTTGTAGTATCTGAAATCATATCTTTTGGTGGTTTATTTTGCAATAAAACAAAAGCACTCATTGGTTTACGTTGCGCCATAGATGGTGCTGTCTTTCGAACATAAAGTCCATTTCTAGAACCATCTTCAACAGCTTTTCCTAAGTCACCAAATTGAGCTCGCGCAAATAAATCAGCACGCTTTGGAACACGCGGGATATTAGGCTCATCAAAATATGTTGTTGGAGTATCAACTCTTTTGAGTCTTTCAAACGGCAATGCGCCATCAACAAAACGCCGTTTTTTGTAAGGTTCACGATTACTTGCATTTTTTTCAAAACCCTTACCAAGTTTCCACGCCAACCCATGGGTATAAAGCTTTGGCTGTTCAGCCCAATTCATTAATGGAAAATCGGTAGATAAATCTAATGTAGTCGTTACAGCAGTAATCCCAAATCGTGTACCAATATAAGGATTAAACAGGCTTTCATTTTCTACACTGGCTAAACCTGCTAAAACAGTTAAGCGATTTAAATCCACATCACTGCATGATGCAGAATGTGATCGCGCATCATATCCTAATAATCTGATATAGTTTGAAATCACATTTGCTGTTTCTGAACCTAACATTGTTGCACGCTCGCGCTGCGCATTCTGAATCCATTCACATCCAGTTTCATCCGCAAGAGGGTCACGTGGATATTCGTATAGAAACACAATCGAATGAGTGTGATCCTGAACCCCAATGTTGGGGGCATCTACGGCCTCTCTTAATTCAGCCATTAAAACATCCATACCAGCAGCAAAAGTTTTTGTTTGCTTTGTACGCAAATCATCAGCCAAACGTTCAATATCAGGATTTTTAATAGGTATTTTTAAGTAACAATCAGAATTAATTCGGCAAATTCCAACAGCAGATGCATCTTGAAAGTATGCAAATGATTTTAAGTGATTAGAACGTTCTGTTAAATTAGAGGGGATATCACATAGACCCTTATTAACTAAGCCAGAGCGCATGGCATCCATCATTGCCTGATAATCACGCATAGAGTTAATTATTGAATGGGGTGTATCTGATCGATCAAAATTAACTATACCCATTTTCGGCACTGATTTACTCACTGTTACGCAACGCTTTAAACGTTCCAGTGGATATGGCCCTAAGTGTGGCGGTCTATTTTTTTCTGAAAAATAACGCGTCATAGGTCAACTCTAACGCAAATTTATCTAAGATGACCATGTCCAGTATGCGATTTCTCTTGCTGTGGTGTCGTTTTTCTCGAAGATAGGTATAAATAAATCAGGCAATGATTGAAAATGAAAAAAATTAAAATAGATCTTGAACAAATTGAAGCTTTAACAAAAAAAGCACTTGTTTCTCATGGAGCATCTGAGTGGATAGCATCATCGGTTGCTCGCGCAGTACGGACTGCTGAGGCTAAAGGCAATTTAATTTGCGGACTCTATTATTTGGAAAGTTACTGTAAACAATTGGTTAGTGGTCGCGTTAACGGCACAGCAGAGCCTATTGTAACCTTGCCAAAAACTGCTTCAATACACGTAGACGCAAAATTTGGATTTGCTCAAGCCGCATTTGAGCGCGCCTTACCTACAGCATTAGACACTGTTCGCATCACTGGCACTTGCACTTTAGCTGTAGCACATTCTCATACATGTACATCATTAGGATATTTTACAGAACAGATTGCAAATGCTGGCTTTATAGCAATTGGATTAACCAATGCGAGTGCAGTTGTATCACCACCTGGTGGAAATAAAGCTGTTTTAGGAACAAATCCCATTGCAATGGCTGTTCCTGCTAAGAATGGCGGTATTGCATTTCAATTCGATCAAAGCACCTCAGCAATTGCTTTAGGTAAAATTACCATGGCTGCCACTGCCGATGAGCGTATCCCACTTGGTTGGGCTATTGATGTTAATGGTCATGACACAACTGATCCAAATGAAGCCCTTAAAGGATCATTAAAGTCTTCTGGTAATTACAAAGGCTGGGGTTTTGGTTTAATGACAGAAGTACTAGCTTCAGCATTCACAGGATCTGTTAATTCACTAGATATTAAAGGATTAAAAGCACCTGAAGGACATCCACATGATTTAGGACAGTGCTATATAATTCTTGATCCAGCAACTCATAGTGATCAATTCTTTAATCGCATTAGTAGACTTTCGAATGCTGTAGCCGAACAAGAGGGCGCGAGGCTTCCAGGCTCAGAATTTAAAATGCCCACATCTGTTGAAATTGAAAAAAGAATAATGGATCAATTAAATAATCTTTCGCGAGGACCTATAACGTGACCAACTATCGTATTGATTGTTTACAATATGCAAACTGGTCTGAGAAGGTCTTCTCCCAAATGCGCGAGGGTGGCTTGGACGCGGTACATGTTACTATAGCATATCATGAAACATTTCGCGAAACAGTCTTAAATATTGAGCAGTGGAACCGCTGGTTTGAACAATTTCCTCATCTTATTTTTCATGGATCAACAGGCGCTGACGTTAAATTAGCGCGCCAATCTGGGAGGACAGCAATCTTTTTTGGCTTTCAAAATCCCTCCCCAATTGAAGATGACATTGGGCTAGTTCAAGTTTTATACCAGCTAGGTGCTCGCTTTATGCAATTGACCTATAATAATCAATCTCTTCTCGCTACGGGCTGTTACGAAGATTATGATGCTGGCCTAACTCGCATGGGGCGGAAAGTTATAGATGAAATGAACCGTCTAGGAATGGTTGTAGATATGAGCCATTCAGGTGAAAAATCAACATTAGATGCAATTGAATATTCAAATCGACCAATAGCGATTACTCATGCAAATCCCCACAGTTGGCATCCAGCCTTACGCAATAAATCAAAAACTGTAATGAAAGAATTAGCCCAAACTGGTGGTATGTTAGGATTTTCAATATACCCTCACCATCTAAAAGATGGCTCAAATTGCACCCTGGAGTGCTTTTGCCAAATGGTTGCAGAGGCTGTTGAAGTAATGGGTATTAATAATATTGGTATAGGAACCGATTTGTGCCAAGATCAACCAGATAGCGTTGTCGAATGGATGCGCGTTGGCCGCTGGACAAAGAGTATTGATTATGGTGAAGGCTCAGCCTCAGACGCTGGATTTCCACCAATGCCAAGTTGGTACCAAGATAGTCGTGACTTTTCAAATATAGATAATGGGCTAAATCTGATAGGTATGTCTCAAGAAGAAAGATCAAAGATCATGGGTAATAATTGGTTGCGGTTTTATGACGATAGTTTTGGTGCCATGAAATGATACCTCAAGTAGCGCGGCGTACGCCAGATAAAGTGATGAGATTATCACGCCTAGGCAGCTTTCACCAATCACGCATAAGCTTTATGCGGGTATTACTTCGCCGTTTAGCATCTGAAAAATGGCGTTTTGATGCACCTAAATGGAACATTAATGAAAAAGGTTTTGGTCATGCAGTCTATTCAGTTCATGGCCCAGAGCGCAGTTATTCACTAGTTGCTTTTGCTCATGACTTACCTGCTAATTTAAGATCAGACCGCGTGATTGCCGAAGCTTGGGATTGTACCTTTACATTACATGACGGAATTCCAACAGAAGCAGATATTGATCGCCTTAAAAAGAATGTTCCGTTACAGGAATCAGGTAGAGTTTCTAATTCAGAATTAACTCTTTCGCGTGCCAATCGATCAGTGCGCTTGTGGGACCACGTGGTTGAATCTCTTGCAACCGGCAACCAGCCTGACAAAGAAAAATTAAACGACGTTGGTTATTTAATGCGCACAACTGCAGTTTATGGATCAGGTAAATTTGGCGCAGCTGACAGGTGCGACATTTCTGATCGCGATGAGCTCCGCAACCCTTTTCAGGTTGAAATGTTAACAGTTTATTTAATTCGTTGTTTTGTAATGGATCTTGTTGAATATATGGCTCAAGTTAAAGGTGGTAATAACGCAGTCAAGTTAGATACAGACATACGTAGATCAATGGGTATAGGAAACTCAACTGGCCTTGGCATGGCACCGTTTTTAATACACCACCCTACATTACTAAATGCCTGGATTATGGCGCGAGAAACTGCACTTGCACGTGTCCGCGCTGTAAAAAGTGTTCCCTCCCAAATATTTGATCAAATGGAAGTCCATTTAAAGCGTGCGTTAGACAATGCACTTAATTGGAATAGCCAGCATGATATACAAAAGCCTAAAATAAAAAAGCTTTGCGAGGAACTTTCCAACACATTAATGAAATTTAATGATTTACGTTCAGAGATTTATCCATGGGACGCATTATACCGCTGGGCAGAAAAAAATACTGTCGAGGACACCCAAGAACAAATTGTTTCTGCAATTTTTGAACCCTATCCTGAACTTGTAGATAATTTAGCAGACTGTATGTACATAGATGAATCCGAACATTTCAAAATAGATGCGTCAGGGACAACAAACCAGTTAAAAATACAAATTGAAAAAAACTACGCTTGGGCATTAGAGACAGATTACGCGACTAATGAAGAGCAAGCCCGCTTTTGGTACGTCTCCGAAGCTAAGCTAGAGCCTAGATTAGGAGAGCGCCACAAAGAAGATGGGGGAGATTTAGAACAACCATTAGCAATCGCACGCGATGTTTCATCACTTTATGCCAATCTTCAAGTTGATCAGCATTTAGCAGAGTATTTATTAGCCAACCCAGAACATCGACATATTATTCGTCGCATTCAACTGAGTAATAAATTTCCTTATTCAGAAGTACGCGATAATCTCTTAAATAGTAAAATGTTACCGATTGATATGTTACGTTGTAAATTATCATTTTTTGGAGCAACAAAATTTGACCCAAGGTCCGATCGATGGGTTCGAATTTGCTTATTCAAGAATGCACCATTTCCCCACGAATTAACAAATGCAGATAATTGGTCTTATGGAACATCACAGTGTTAACTCGATCTGAAGTTTTTGCATTTGCAAAAAAAGCTACACGTGGCGCTGGATTTACTTGGGGTATGGCTGAAGAAGCCGCTACAGCAACTCTTGCATTATATATTGCTGGTTATGATGGGTTTTCTGAATTAACTTTAATTTTAGTTAATGCAGATGGAAAAAATCAACCATTTAGCATTACTGATACAATCCCATGTGGCCTAACACTAGGTACTTACTTGGCAGACTCTGGCAAAAAAGCTGGCACTGAAAAAGTAATTGGTCATTATATATTTCAAGCTCTTTGTGGTACTTTAGATAAAAATAAACCTAATTTTCCAGACGATGCACCTCAAATAATTAAAGATTTCGCTTATCGTACATATGTTCCTGATAGTGAGGAATCTCGGTTACACGGTGCTGGATAAACAATTGTTTTTTTAAATAAAAAGTGGTTTATTATTTATATGAAACTACAAGATCTTGAAATTTTTATCGTTGGCAATCCTCCTCCAGGGTGGGGTGGGCGTTATTTTATATTTGTTAAACTAACAACAAATACTGGCATCACAGGCTATGGTGAGGTTTACTCAGCATCAATTGGGCCTCATGCGATGAAATCTGTAATAGAAGACGTATTTGAACGACACATGATGGGTGAAAATCCAGAAAATATTGAAATGATGTTTCGGCGTGCTTATTCATCAGGGTTCACCCAACGTCCCGACTTAACAGTTATTGGTGCATTTTCAGGTTTAGAAATAGCCTGTTGGGATATATTGGGAAAGTCACATGATCGTCCAGTCTATGCACTTTTGGGTGGCAAAATGAATGACCGTATACGGTCTTATACCTATTTATACCCAATGGAGCATCATGACACTTCTGCTTTTTGGACGTCTCCCGAAATGCAGGCAGAGTCCGCAGTCGAAATGGTTAGAATTGGATTCACAGCCATAAAGTTTGATCCCGCTGGACCGTATACTTCCCGTGGTGGCCATATGCCAGCAATGACAGATATTGATCTTTCAGTACGCATGTGTGCCGCTATAAGAACTGCTGTTGGAACAAAAGCAGATTTACTCTTTGGAACTCATGGGCAGTTTACAACTGCGGGAGCAATTCGCTTAGGTGTTGCATTGGAGCCGTATGATCCATTGTGGTTTGAAGAACCTGTGCCACCTGATGATATAAGTTCTATGGCAAAAGTTGCAAATACAGTTCGCATACCTATTGCAACAGGTGAGCGCTTAACAACTAAATCAGAATTTGCTTCAGTATTAAGCGGAGGTGCTGCCAGTATTTTGCAGCCTGCCTTAGGTCGATCTGGTGGAATTTTAGAAACTAAAAAGATTGCATCAATAGCTGAAGTATATAATGCACAAATTGCCCCACATCTTTATGCTGGACCAATAGAGTGGGCAGCTAACATTCAGCTGGCAGTTAATATACCAAATATATTGATGGCTGAAACCATCTTAACAGGTGGTGGTTTTGCTGGTGACTTAATTAACAACTCAATTGTATGGGAAGATGGTTTTATTCTTGCACCCTCAAAGCCAGGTTTAGGTATTGAATTTAACGAAGAATTAGCGCGGGATAATCCATATCAAGAAAATCGACTACATTTAGAAATGCAAGATGATCCCTGTGATTATAAAAATGGTAACTCTTTTACTGGGGGTTCATCAGATTAAATTAAATAAATATAACGACATCAAAATAGCGTAAATTTACATGTTAAAATTTTTATTTTTTCTGAATTTTAGTACTATATTAATTAAAATAGTGAAGGAATAACCCATGAAAACTCATGCCAAAGCGATAGTAATTGGAGGCGGTGTAGTTGGCTGCTCAGTGTTATACCACCTGGTTAAAGCGGGTTGGAAAGACGTAATGCTAATAGAACGTTCAGAATTAACCAGCGGATCATCTTGGCATGCAGCGGGTGGATTTCATACATTAAATGGTGACCCAAATGTAGCAAAACTTCAGGCTTATACTGTTGGGCTTTATAAGGAATTAGAAGAAATTTCAGGGCAATCTTGTTCACTACATTTAACTGGTGGCATTATGATGGCAGATAGCCCTGAACGTATGGATTTTTTACGAATGACCCATGCACGCGGGCGATGTTTAGGTATGGAAACAGAATTAATTACACCTTCTGAAGCTAAAAAAATGTTTCCACTAATGGATGAAACAAATTTTGTGGGTGCTCTATGGGATCCAGTTGAGGGACACCTTGATCCATCTGGTACTACTCATGCTTATGCTAAGGCAGCAAAAGTCTTGGGTGCAGAAATAGAACTTCGTAACCCAGTTATTGAAATCACTCAAGACACTGATGGAATGTGGAATGTAATTACAAAAAATGGAACAATTAAAGCAGAGCATGTTGTTAATGCTGGAGGCCTTTGGGCTCGAGAAGTTGGACGTATGGTTGGCCTAGAATTACCCCTATTGGCGATGGAACACATGTATTTACTGACAGAAGAAATGCCTGAAGTAGTCGAGTTTAACGCTGAAACTGGCCGTGAATTAGTAGGTGTTATTGACTTTAAAGGTGAAATTTATACACGACAAGAACGTAATGGTCTTTTATTGGGTACATACGAGAAGGCCTGTAAGCCGTGGTCGCCAATAAATACACCCTGGGATTTTGGCCATGAATTATTACAACCTGATTTAGATCGAATATCACCATCATTAGAAATTGGATTTAAACATTTTCCAGCATTTGAAAATGCTGGAATTAAACAAGTTATTAACGGACCATTTACATTTGCCCCAGACGGGAATCCTTTAGTAGGACCAGTACCAGGTTTAACTAATTATTGGTCAGCATGCGCTGTAATGGCAGGCTTTAGCCAAGGTGGCGGTGTTGGTCTAGCATTGGCAAATTGGATGGTTGATGGGGATCCCGGCTTTGACATATTTGCAATGGATGTTGCGCGCTATGGCGAGTGGGCAACACCACGCTACACAAATGCAAAAGTACGTGAAAACTATTCGCGCCGTTTTTCAATCAGTTACCCAAATGAAGAGTTACCCGCAGGTAGACCACAACAAACTACACCTTTGTATGATATAATGAAATATCAAAATCATGCAGTAATGGGTGATACTTGGGGACTTGAAACACCACTTTGGTTTGCGCCAACAGCCCAAGAAGCGCACGACGTTTTATCATTTCATCATTCAAATGATTTTGAGCATGTAGCGGCTGAAGTCAAAGCGGTTCGCACTAGCGTTGGCATAACTGAAATATCAAATTTTGCTAAATATGAAATAACAGGGCCAGGTGCAGAAGTTTTTTTAGATTATCTCATGACTAATACTATGCCTAAACTAGGGCGCATCTCTCTTACACCAATGTTAAATAAAAATGGTAAGTTGATTGGAGATTTTACCATCGCAAAAGCAGGCGAAGACCGATTTATTATGTTTGGTTCTTTAGGAGCAACAAAATATCATATGCGTTGGTTCCAAGAGCATTTACCCATAGATGGAACAGTTGATATCAGACGCTTTGATATGAAACTACAGGGACTGTCTATTGCTGGACCTAATGCACGCAATGTTTTGGCTAAATTAGTTGATGAAGATATATCAAACGCTGCTTTTCCCTTCATGAGTTTTTGTGAAATAAATGTAAACGGTGCCCCCTGCATGATTAACCGTATTAGCTATACTGGTGACCTTGGCTACGAAATTTGGGTTGCCCCAGAATATCAGAGGCGTGTTTATAATGGATTAAAAAAAGCAGGTGCTGAATTCGATATTAAAGATTTTGGAATGCGCGCATTATTATCAATGCGCTTAGAGAAGAACTTTCCAACATGGTTTGCAGAACTCCGTCCCATTTATGGTCCGTATGAGGCGGATATGGATCGCTTTATAAAGATGAGCAAAACTAATTTTATTGGTCGTACTTCTGCAGCAAAAGAATTAGATGACGGTCCAAAGCTTAAGCGCACATCTTTTATAATTGAAAGTGGAAGTTGTGATGTTATGGGTAACGAACCTATCTGGGCCAAAACGTTAGATAGCTACGACACCATCGACCCTCCACATGGCCATGGAGCTCCCCGCTTTGATGCAAAAGGTAATGAAATTGCTGTCGTTAACCCTCAAAAAAATGGTGACTGGCAAGTAATAGGATGGGTTACATCTGGAGGATATGCGCACTCAGTTGGTGCATCTATGGCCCAGGGATATATACCAAATACTTTATCAAAACTAATTCAAGACGGAATATTTGAAATTGAAATTTTAGGTGAGCGACGGCCTTGCAAGATTACTATAGAGGCACCGTTTGATCCCACAGGCAGGCGAATGCGGAGTTAATTTTTACACTGCAATATTTTAAAATATATATCACACGTATATTAATTAACTATTTTCTTGTAGTACTTTACCCGCCAAATACAATGAGCCACAAATTAGAATTCTAGCAGTAGGATCAACCGTTTGAATATCTTTTACTGCCACCATAACATCACTAGCTACATTAGCAGTGAAGCCTAATCTTTTTGCAGCATTAACAGTTTCTTCTGCTGTCATTGTGGCTGCCTCTCCTGGGATGGAAACACCATAAAGACTTGATGCTCGTGAAGTTAACGGCTCCATATAACCCTTCACATCTTTTGTATTCAACATACCAACAATTAAATGCAAATTACGTTTAGGAAGTCGGCTAAGGGCTTCAGATATTGCATGGCCAGCAGCTTTATTGTGGCCCCCATCTAGCCAAATCTCTGCATTAGGCGCTAGAGATACTAAAGGTCCATGACGTAATTTTTGCATTCTAGCAGGCCAAGTAGGGTTTACCATGGCTCCTTCAAAAGAAGTATTTGGTTTATCTAAACATCGTAATGTAGCTAATGCAATTCCTGCATTCTGAACTTGATGTGCACCAATTAATTTTGGCATTGGTAAATCTAGAAGTCCGTTTTGATCCTGAAAAATTAGTCGCCCTTTTTCTTCCCAAACATGCCAATCTTGTCCATATATTTTACAAGTAGCACCAACTTCGATTGCATGTGCTTCTATAACATCTAATGCTACTTCCTCTTGGGGGCCTATTACTGCAAAGCAATTACGCTTTAAGATACCAGCTTTTTCAGCAGCTATTTCTGCTAAAGTATCACCAAGGTACTGTTGGTGGTCAATTGATATAGGTGTAATTACAGTTATGGCTGGCTGGTCTATAACATTAGTAGCATCCAAACGGCCGCCCAACCCTACTTCTAATAATGTATAGTCAGCCTCAATTTGGGAAAAAGCTAATAATGCAGCACAAGTTGTAATTTCAAAATAAGTAATAGAAGTATTTCCATTAACTTCTTCACATTTACTTAAGTATTCAGCCAAGATGTTTTCGTTAATAATGTTGCCAGATAAGACAATTCTTTCATGAAACCTTGCTAAATGTGGTGATGTATACGCATGACATATCTCACCAGAAGCTTCCAACCCAGCTCTTATCATAGCTTGAGTTGAGCCTTTGCCATTTGTACCTGCAATATGAATTACGGGCGGTATGGATTTTTCAGGATTTCCAAGCTCATCTAATAACCGTGTCATTCTATCTAAGGTTAAATCAATAATTTTGGGATGTAACGACATTAGCCGTTCTAGGATAATGTCACTTTTTATATTCACGTTAATGCGCCCTGATCCTTTGTTTTTGAAGGCGGTGGTAAATCACCCTTGATTGCTGGGTGAACATTCATAAGCATGCGAACAATTGTTATTAATTCTTCCTTCATATTTTTGCGATGCGTCACACGGTCTAACATACCATGATCTAATAGATACTCAGCACGTTGAAATCCTTCTGGTAATTTTTCACGGATAGTTTGCTCAATTACTCGTGGTCCCGCAAAACAAATTAAGGCATTAGGTTCAGCAATATGAATGTCACCTAGCATCGCATAGGATGCCGTAACACCACCTGTTGTTGGGTGAGTAAGCACTACGATAAATGGCAAATTAGCTTCTTTTAACATTTGCAGTGCAACAGTTGTACGCGGCATTTGCATTAAGGACATAATCCCCTCCTGCATACGCGCTCCACCAGCAGCAGAAAATAATATAAGTGGGCATTTCAATTTTAAAGCCTGCTCACAAGCGGCAATAATTGCATTGCCAACACCCATGCCCATAGAGCCCCCCATAAAAGCAAAGTCCTGTGCAGCTACAACAACCTGCGTGCGTCCCATCTTACCTTTGGTTAACAACATAGCTTCGTGTACACCCGTCTTTTTGCGTGCATCCTTTAACCGATCAGTATATTTTTTTTGATCTTTAAATTTTAAAGGGTCAATAGTTGCTTCTTTAGCTTTGAACTCTTCAAAAACACCTCCATCAAACATCGAAATACAGCGTTCATGTGGTGTAATATGCATGTGATGATCACAATTAATACAAACATTGAGGTTTTCTGCTAATTCACGATGAAATAGCATAGCTCCACACTCTTTGCACTTAGTCCACAAATTGTCAGGAGTTTCACGCCGAGAAAAGATCGAATTGATCTTTGGCTTCATATAGTTGGAGATCCAGTTCATGTTCGTCTGCTTTCATTTAGCCTGTCGTTAACATTTAAAGGGCTAGGCCCCTAAATGCAATCATCTGCGTGCTCGCCATTCCATAATAGAAAAGTAAATTAAAAATAATATTGAAGTAGCAATTAACATACTTTTAGCTGCCTCTACAAACATAGCTGGCTCATTGAAAAAAGCAGGTGCTGTGTAGCGCGCTAAGCCACTTATTTGCTCTTGATAAGATATCCAAAACATTGCGGAAAAATTATTTGCAAAATGCACACCAATTGCTGCACCTAAGTTTCCAGTTCGATATGTAAGATCTGCCAAAAATAGGCCTAGCAATCCTGTAGTTGCTACAACAATCAAACCAACATCTACTCCCATACTACCATCATAATGCATCAAGCCAAAGATCCCAGATGGGACAGCCATGTAAAACCAACGGTTTTTAATCCAAACTGCGAATTGTTGTTGCAAGTATCCACGAAATAATAATTCTTCCGCACTAACCTGAAAAAACATTAAACACACACCAATCGGCAAAACAGATAACCATCTATAAAAAGTAAGATTTTCTATTATTTGGTCATCTGAGGGTGCTAAATAATATGACAAAATTAAAAAAACAGCTGAGATACCAATAGCTACACAAAAATTATATAAAAATTTTCGTTTTGAATTACCTAAAAGACTAATAATTCCACGCTTATGAAAAAGCTTAACTACTGTTAAAAATACTATAATCCATATAATAAAAGTTAATAATAAAACATAGACAGCTGCTGGAGTTATAAATACACCTTGTTGCAATTCACCCAAATCAAAGAATAAGTCCATTGCAAAGACAAAACTTGAAGATAAAATCATATAAAAAACAATCCACAGGGTTAGGGTTAAAATAACCATCCACCACCGTGTTTCACTGCGTGCGGGCTCTATATATTCTGCAAATTTTTGGTTCATAACTTATTCCGTAAGATCATATTTATTTTATCATTCACAAGTATCCACGCAACAGACAAACAGATCTAGTATAAAAGTGTAGTCTATCTGTATTAGAAAATTTCTTTTATTATCGAGCTTACTACTAGAATAAGATTTAATTTGATTTATAAGTTTTTCTATTAATATAAATTAATTAACTAAGCCATTCATAACAGAAATTAACGCAGAACTAATTCCCTTTTCAGCTAGTGAATGGCCTGCATCACTAATTATATGGAGTTTAGAAATAGGCCATGCCTTATGAAGAGAAAATGCTGCTTTAGGTGGGCAGATCATATCAAAGCGCCCATGAACAATAGTACCAGGAATATTTTTAATTTTATAAACATTATCTAAAATTTGTTCATTTTTATTTAAAAATCCTTTGTTGGTAAAATAATGGTTTTCTATTCGCGCAAAAGCCCGAGCATAAGAAGCTGGAGTTCTTCCTGTTGTTGTAGTTGGATGCATTGTTGCTAAGGCAGATTCCCATTCAGTCCAGGCTCGTGCGAATTTAGTTTGTTCGCTCTCATCAAATCCAAATAATTTATCGTGATAAGATTTTATTATATTATCTCGTTTTTCAATTGGTAATATTTGAGTAATATTTTTCCATTGCTCAGGAAAAAACATACCCGCACCACCATTATAAAACCAATCTAGCTCTAAATCTGTCATCAAGAAAATACCTCTTAAGACTAAGTGTTTAACAGCTTCGGGGTATGATTGTGCATAAACTAATGCTAATGTTGATCCCCAAGATCCACCAAAAACTATCCATTTTTCTATGTGTAAAAGGTTCCGGATTTTTTCAATATCAGATATTAGATGCCAGGTAGTATTATTTTCCACACTTGCATGAGGCTTAGAGCGGCCGCAGCCACGTTGATCAAATAAGATTATACGAAAATAGTCCGGATTGAAGAAACGTCGCATGCCTGGGCTGCACCCAGCTCCTGGGCCACCATGTAAAACGACAACAGGTATACCATTTGGATTACCACATTCCTCAACATATACAGTATGACCATCACCTACATTTAAAGTATGATATGCATATGGCTGTATCATTGAATATAAAGATAAGCCTGCGCCAATTTGACCTTCGGTATTTCTCATCGTTGCTCTATATGTTGTGTATTATCAAAACTTGTCCTTTTGAAAGCTCATGTCAATGTCTAGAATAAACACAATTGATCCTAAAGAAGTTGCTAAATTTGAAGCTATGGCGACAGAGTGGTGGGATACAGATGGTAAATTTAAACCACTACACATGCTAAATCCTACTCGATTAGATTATATTGTTGAGCAAATAGCAGCAGAATTCACACGAAATTTATCTATTAAAAATCCATTCAAGGATTTACGGATTTTAGATATTGGTTGTGGCGGTGGGTTACTATCTGAACCTATGGCAAGATTGGGCGCAACAGTAGTTGGTGCTGACGCTGCGGAACGGAACATACCTGTTGCACAAATTCATGCTGAACAATCTGGGTTGGAAATTGATTATAGGCACACTAGTGCAGAGGCAATTGTACAAACTGGCGAAACTTTTGACGTCATTTTAAATATGGAGGTTGTAGAGCATGTAGCTGATCCACTTGGCTTTCTAACTGCATGCAAAGATCTACTAAAACCAAATGGCCTAATGTTATGTTCGACCATTAATCGCAACCCTAAAAGTTATTTGATGGCAATTATTGGTGCAGAACATATTATGCGATGGCTTCCCAAAGGTACTCATGAATGGGATAAGTTTATAACGCCCGATGAGTTATTTGAATTAATTAAAAGCGCAGGTTTAAATCCCGTTGACCGCAAGGGTTTTGTATTTAATCCATTTAAGTGGAGTTGGTCTATTTCTGACAAGGATTTATCTGTAAATTATGTTACTGCAAGCATAAAATCTAACTTGTAAGTACAGCTAATCATGTAACCAATTCATATCAATCTAAAGCTTCGCGCAATTCACGCAAAAATCTTAACCCGTCCCGTAATCTATATTTATCCAATTTAGCCATCACATCTTCTAATACTGGTGTGATGGCTAAAACAGATTCATCACGGGCCCTATCACCTGCATTAGAAATAAGTACTAACTTTTTACGAGCATCATCCCAATCTGGTCGAATGTGAATATATCCGTATTTTTCTAATTTGCTTAACGTATTAGTCAAAGCACCTTTAGTAAGATTAAATGTTCGCGCCAATTCTGCAGGACTACGTTCCCGGTTTTGACGACTAAGATAATCTAGCATTACAAAGTGTGACAATTCCATACCCTTTGGTAAAGCCCGAGATAAGCGTCCACGCATTAGTTGTTCTGACGCTAAAACTTCTGAGAATAAAGCAACAGTAATCAAACCATCATTGGAGCTATCAGGCATTATGCTACCAACATTTTATCAAGCTTTCCCAGACGCTCTAAATCAAATAATTCATCACAACCACCTACATGAAAATCATTAATAAATATCTGAGGCACACTTCTACTCCCATTAGAGCGTTGCATCATTTCAGATTTTTTTTCTGTGTTATTGTGTACATTCGTTTCAGAAAATACTGCACTTTTTTGTTTTAATAAGCGTTTTGCTGCTGTGCAGTAACCACATAGATTTCCAGTATAAATTTCAATTTTAACCATCACCATTACTCCATTACTAATTCACAGTTATAGAGTTTAAAAATTATGTGCAACAAGCACAATAATACCTGCCTATAAGCACATATTTTTATAATTTAAATTTTCTAAGATATATTATCTTCTTCCATTAGTTAAAAGTATTAACAAATAGATTGGCAATATAGTTTGCCCAAAGTGTGATATGATAATTTTATTTTATTCTATCAGTTTATAACAAATGCTTTCCCTTTTACTTTGTTAGGCGTAACACTATTTAATGACTTTACCCCCTCAACTATTTGATCATAAAGCTTTGGTCTTACGCCGCAAACGAGCTAATGAAAATGCATGGTTTATTCATGATCAAGCTATTGACGTTATTAATGAACGATTATCAGAAATTAATAGAGTTTTTTCAAAAATAGCAGTTGTTGGATTTCGAGCTCAAGCATGGGCAAATGCATTAGACCTAAAAGCTACATGTGTCGAAGACGGAGATACGTTAGACCTCAATAAAAATAGCTATGATTTAGTCATACATGCCATGTGTATGCATTGGGCTAATGACCCGGTTGGGCAATTAATACAAATGCAACAAGCTCTAAAACCTGATGGGCTAATGATAGCTACCTTTTTTGGTGGCCAGACATTATCAGAATTACGCATTTCTTTTGCACAGGCTGAAATAAAAGTAATGGATGGCATTTCTCCTCGAATTGCTCCAATGGGAGAGATTCGTGATTTAGGTAGCCTTTTGCAACGTGCAGGTTTTGCTCTACCTGTTGCTGATAATATCTCTTTAAACGTTAGTTATAAATCCCCAATCAAGCTAATGCATGACCTGCGCTCCATGGGCGAAACTAATATTATAAAAACAAGGATGAAGCTTCCAATATCGCGGAATCTATTAAAAGAGGTTACAAAGCAATATCATGATAATTTTACAGATAATAATGGCCGGATAAAAGCAACTTTCGATTTAATTTTTTTAACAGGATGGGCGCCATCTGTCAGTCAACAAAAACCACTTAAACCAGGCTCTGCACAAAAGCGCCTGGCAGATGCTTTAGGAACTCTTGAAAATAATCCAGAAAAAGATTGATATAACAATTATACAGCCTATTTATATCATACAATCTAGCAGGAAAAAGTATGTCTAAGCCAACTGACCACCCAGAAGTTAAACCCACCAAAATTGGTGTTATATTAGCCAACCTAGGAACCCCAGATGCGACTGACTATTGGTCTATGCGGCGATATTTGTCTCAATTTTTATCAGACAAACGTGTAGTTGATTATTCTGATTGGCTTTGGCAGCCTCTATTACAAGGCATTATACTTACAAGACGTCCATTTTCATCAGGAGCCGCTTATCGGTCAATTTGGAACAACGATTTAGATGAAAGCCCACTTTTAACAACAACACGCCTGCAATCAGAAGCCGTAGCAAAAGAAATTAAATCTATTTATAATGATAAGGTCATTGTTGATTTTGCTATGAGGTATGGCAATCCATCTACAGAAAGTGTCATTCATAAAATGAAAGAGCAGGGCGTAAATAAAATCGTCTTTTTCCCTCTTTATCCACAGTATGCAGGCCCAACCACAGCGACCGCTAATGACGAAGCATTTAGAACATTAATGAAAATGAATTGGCAGCCATCTATCCGTACAGTTGCAGCATACTTTGATAATCCGTTATATATTGAAGCACTCGCGAACTCAGTTAAAGAAAAATATGCTTCTTTAGAAGTTAAACCTGATATTTTAGTTTGCTCATATCATGGGGTTCCAGTTCGTTACCTTATGGAAGGTGATCCATATCATTGTCATTGCCAAAAAACGACACGCCTTTTGAAAGAAGCTTTAGGTTGGGACGATACTGAGATTACAACCACCTTCCAATCAAAGTTTGGGCCTGAAAAGTGGCTATCTCCTGCAACCGTTGACGAAGTTGCTCGCTTAGCTAAAAATGGTCAGAAAAATATTTCTATAATATCTCCAGCATTTTCATCTGATTGTGTAGAAACGTTAGAAGAAATTAATGAAGAGGTTTTTGAAAGTTTTGAAGAAGCTGGGGGAAAGAAATTTACGTATATTGAATGCCTAAACGATAGTCCAGATCACATTAAAATGATGATAGATATTTTAAAAAATGAACTGTCAGGCTGGGTATAGTTTTCTTTAGCAGTAAAACTATTGAGTTATTAAAATAGCTTTATTGTTAAGTTTACTGCTTCACAGTAAATCACGTAAAACTGCTATCAAAGGAATATCAGCTGCAGGCATAGAGTAATTCCGTAATTTTTTTGGCTCTACCCAAGCTAATGCTTGGCCCTCTTGAGGCGAAACAATTCCATTCCATTTTCGACAAACAAACACAGGCATTAACAAATGGAAATTATCATAAGTATGGCTTGCAAAGGTTAATGGTGCCAGACAGCTTTCCCATGTATCGATTCCAAGTTCTTCTTTTAATTCACGCACCAGAGCAACCTCTGGAGTTTCCATTGCCTCAACCTTACCACCTGGAAATTCCCATAGCCCTGCCATAGATTTTCCTTCCGGGCGTTGGGCTAAGAGGACGCGGCCATCCGTATCAATCAAAGCAACAGCAGATACTAATAAAGTTTTCATGATCTATAATCAGCGTTAATTACAATGTATTGATGCGTTAAATCACAGGTCCAAACTGTTGCATTTCCATCACCCATTCCAAGATCTACTGTAAATTGCAAATCCGTATTTTTCATATAAGCCAAACCTTCTTGTTCGGTGTAGCTAGGTGAAACCCAACCATCTTTTGCAACAAGAATATCACCAAACCAAATAGTTAATTTATCACGATCTGCTGGCTCTCCAGACTTCCCAACACCCATAACTACTCGCCCCCAGTTTGGATCTTCTCCTGCAGCCGCTGTTTTTATTAATGGTGAGTTTGCAATTGCTAATCCAACAGTTTTGGCAGAAGCATTTGAAATTGCTCCCTTAATCGTAATTTCAATAAACTTTGTTGCACCTTCGCCATCACGAACTACTTGTTGTGAAAGGTTTACCATTACTTCATTCAATTTTTGAGTAAACTCTAAAGCATCATTACTATATTCATTAGTAATTCGTGGCACTCCTGATTTTCCAGTGGCAACTATCATCACGCTATCTGATGTGGATGTATCACTATCTACTGTAATTGAGTTGAAAGTTTTTTCATTTAGGTTTGATAAAATTAGCTGAAGTACAGATTGATCAATTGCTACGTCAGTAACAATGTATACTAGCATTGTTGCCATATCAGGAGAAATCATTCCTGAACCTTTTGCAAACCCAGCTATTTCAACAGGCAGTCCATTTACCGAAAAACTACTGCCTGCTCCTTTTGGAAACGTGTCTGTAGTCATAATTGCTCGAGCAGCATCTTCTGCTGAATTTTCATCTAAATTAGTATTTAGTTCTTCAATTTTTTTTATAATCCTATCATGAGGCAGTAGCTCACCAATTACACCTGTTGAAGCAGTAAAAATTCTTTGAGAAGCGATACCCATAATATTTGAGACACTATTACAAATTTCATTTACTGAATTTTCACCATGCAAACCAGTAAAAGCGTTTGAATTGCCTGAATTTACCAAAATCGCGACAGGCTCATCACTAGTGCCTAGCAACAGTTTTTTTTGACAATCTAATACACTAGCAGACCGTGTACTGGATTTTGTAAAAACACCTGCAACAGAACTCCCCGCCGCACACTCAATTAGCATTACGTCATCTCTATCTGTATATTTTACGCCAGCATCAATTGCAGCAAACCGAATTCCTCTAACAACAGGTAGTTTTTGGAATCCCCCCTTGGGCGCTAAGGGTGAAACAGCTGGTACAGAGTATTGCGCCTTTAATGTAGCAAGCTCAGCTTCTAATTTAGCTATTTTTTGATCTGCGTTCACGAGCATAACCCTTAATTAAGTAAATCACTATTGCGAATTTCTTCGAGGTTAAATGTTGGATTAAAAACTTCAATGGCTGAGTTATCTTGCAAGAACTCAATTTTTTTAGAGATTGCTGTGTTTCTTAACTGTCCCTCTAACTCTTCACGTTTAGTCTCCAAAGATGGATAGTTGCGCTGATCATTAAGCTTTATGATGTGCCATCCAAACTGTGTCTTAACTGGGCCAGATATATCACCAACTTTCATTTGAGATACAGCTTCATCAAATTCAGAGACCATAGCACCTCGACCAAACCACCCTAGATCACCACCATTTGAAGCTGAAGGACCCGTTGAGTTTTCTTTCGCTAAATCTGAAAAATTACTTCCCTCTTTTGCTATCATTAAAATATTTTGAGCTTCTTCCTCTGTATCGACTAAAATATGTGACGCATAAAATTCTAATAGTGGCTCACCAGATAAAATTAGATCCTCATAAAGATCCTGAAGTGCGCTTTCTGTAACTGCTTCTTGCGTTATATCACTTAGAGCATTTGAAGAAATCAAAGCTCGGCGTTCGTTTTCCATAACTAAAGAAATTCTTTTTTCATTAATTTTTTTTGCAGGAACATTTACTACAAGTAAAGTTTGTTGAATTAGCTGATCTAAAATGCCTTCATATAAATCATTTGCCACCACATCTGCATATTGAGCCGGTAAAGTTTCAACTATAGAAATAATATGACCTAATTTTATTTTTTTCCCCTCAACAATTGCAACAACAGTTTCACTTGTCGGCACATCTTGTGCAACAATAGGTAATCCTATTGTAGTAGCTAATATGGCTACAAAAAATATTTTTTTTGAAAGATTCATTTAAACTCTCCGGTTATGTACACATTTTTACACTTTAAAATTATGCACCTTTGTTTTGGCGCCGTTGACAGTATCGAAACACCTGCTTACATGCTTTTGCTCGCGCTTTGTAAGTAGACTGTATATTTTGTGCTTTAGTAAATGGCTTTACCCGAGCCTACAAGGACAATGGATAAAAATCTGCTTTACAGGCACGTTAGTTTTGCTGCAAATTTGTAGTATATTTAAGGAATATTTTTAATGCTCGGTTTAACCAAAGCGGCTCGTAAAATTTTTGGAACAGCTAATGATCGCAAGATCAAAGCTACTTTACCCATGATTGCTTCTATCAACTTGTTAGAAGTTGATTTTCAAGCACTCAGTGACCTACAGATCATGGAAAAGACTAAAGAATTTAAAGCTCGACTTAAAAATGGTGAAACTTTGGATCAACTGTTACCCGAAGTATTTGCAAACGCACGCGAAGCGGCATTCCGCGCTTTAGGTCTACGCGCATATGATACTCAATTAATGGGTGGTTTGTTTTTACACCAAGGAAATATTTCAGAAATGAAAACTGGTGAGGGTAAAACCTTAGTTGGTGTTTTTCCTGTTTATCTAAACGCATTAGCTGGCCGAGGAGTTCATGTTGTAACTGTAAATGATTACCTGGCATCCCGTGATGCAGAATGGATGGGCAAAGTTTATCAATTCCTTGGCATGACTACTGGTGTAGTTATTCCAGACATGGAAGAAGAGGCAAAGTTAGCGGCTTATGCAAGTGATATTACATATGCTACGAATAATGAATTAGGTTTTGATTACTTGCGTGATAATATGAAGTCAGATTTATCACAAATGGCACAACGCGATCATTACTTTGCGATTGTCGACGAAGTTGACAGCATTTTAATTGACGAAGCTAGAACTCCATTAGTTATTTCAGGTCCTGCAGAGGATCGCACAGAAATTTATAAAGCTATTGATGCTTTGATTCCAGACTTAGAAACAAATCATTATGATTTAGATGAAAAATCTCGTTCTACATCTCTTACAGATGAAGGTAATGAGTTTGTGGAAAAACGTCTACTAGAAATGGGATTATTGCCAGAAGGTCATTCTTTGTATGATCCTGAGAGCACATCTTTAGTTCATCATGTCAATCAAGGTTTGCGTGCACATACACTTTTTAAGCGAGATAAAGACTATATTGTTCGTGATGGTGAAGTAATATTAATAGACGAATTTACTGGTCGTATGATGTCTGGCCGGCGTCTATCAGACGGCTTACATCAAGCCATTGAGGCAAAAGAAAATGCTGATATTAAACCAGAAAATGTAACCCTAGCCTCTGTCACATTTCAAAACTATTTTCGCTTGTATGAAAAATTAGCAGGCATGACAGGTACTGCGCTAACAGAAGCAGAAGAGTTTTCAGAAATTTATGGTTTAGGCGTTGTAGAAGTTCCAACTAACAGACCAATAGTTCGCCAAGATGAGCATGATGCAATCTATAGAACTGCAAGAGAAAAATTTACAGCCATAGTAGAAGAAATTGGCAAAGCACACGCTAAAGGGCAGCCAATTTTAGTTGGAACGACTTCGATTGAAAAATCCGAATATTTATCAGAACTTTTAAACGATAAAAATTTATTAAAGAAAATTTCACAAACTTTGCGTGTACGTGCAGAAAGCATGAAAAAGCAAGCAAGTAAGGACGAATTTAATGGTTATGCAGATGACCTAGAAAGACTATCAAAAACTGGCATTCCCCACAAAGTCCTTAATGCAAGGTTTCATGAACAAGAAGCATCTATTGTTGCAAATGCAGGCGCTCCAAATGCTGTAACAATCGCCACTAATATGGCTGGTCGAGGTACAGACATTCAATTAGGTGGCAACGTAGACGTACGCGTTACGGCAGAAATAAAAAATGCTGGTAAAAAAGCCAATATATTAAAAATTCGTGAAAAAGTTGTTGCAGAAATAGCTAAATTAAAACAAGAGGCTTTAGATGCTGGTGGCTTATTTGTCTTGGCTACAGAGCGTCATGAAAGTCGGCGTATAGACAATCAACTTCGGGGCCGATCAGGGCGACAAGGTGATCCAGGCCGTTCAGCATTTTTCTTATCTCTTGAAGATGACTTAATGCGTATCTTTGGTTCTCAAAAGTTAGATACCGTTTTAGGAAAATTGGGTATGGATGAGGGTGAAGCAATCATTCATCCTTGGGTCAACAAATCGCTTGAACGCGCACAAGCCAAAGTTGAAGGTCAAAACTTTGATGTTCGCAAACAATTGCTGAAGTTTGATGACGTCATGAATGATCAACGAAAAGCTATCTTCGAACAACGCTTAGAAATTATGAAATCTGAAGACCTATCAGAAACAGTCAAAGATATGCGAGACGAAGTCATCGAAGATTTAGTAGATGAAGCTATTCCATCTAAATCTTACGCTGATCAATGGAATATCCAAGGCCTCCAAGAATCGATAAAAGAATCTTTAGGTCTAGATTTACCCATTTCTGATTGGGCTGCCGAAGAAGGTATAGATGATGAAGTCATTATTGAACGCCTTCGTAATGCAGCAGACGAAGACATGAAAACTAAGATTAAAGGTCTTGGTCCAGACAATATCAGAACAGCCGAGAAACAACTATTATTAGGAACTATTGATCAAAAGTGGCGTGAACACTTAATAACTCTAGAACATCTCCGTTCAGTTGTTGGTATGCGTGGTTATGCTCAACGAGATCCACTAAATGAATATAAGAATGAATCTTTTGAGCTTTTTGAATCTATGCTTGATGGCTTGCGGACAGCAATTACAGGACAAATGGCACGCCTCAAGCCACAGTCTGCAGAACAACAGATGGCTGCATTACAACAACAGATTCAAACTGCAATAAGCCAAGGTATGAGTATTAAAGACATTAAAGCACGTGTGAAAGAAGCATATGGTTTAGACATCGAACTTGAAGCTCCTAAGCCTCCAGAGATAGACAAAAATAATCCTAGCACTTGGCCTCCATTAACTCGTAACGATAAGTGTTTATGTGGGTCAGGCAAAAAATTTAAACATTGCCACGGAGCATTGGGTTAACTAAAGTTTACCCCCAAGTTGGATAAAAATTACCCACTGAAGAGTTTGTAAAAATTTCAACTCCAGTGGCAGTTACTCCAATAGAGTGTTCAAATTGAGCTGAAAGGGATTTATCTTTCGTAACAGCTGTCCAATCATCTGACAGAATTTTAGTATGTGGCTTCCCAAGATTTACCATTGGTTCAATCGTAAAAAACATACCCTCTTCAAGAATAGGGCCTGTGCCCCACCGTCCAAAATGTACAACATTAGGTGCAGAGTGAAATACACGCCCCAAGCCATGCCCACAAAAATCACGAACAACTGAACAACGCTGCGCCTCTACATAAGCTTGTATTGCGGCACCAATATCACCAAAGGTATTTCCAGGTTTAACCTGATCAATTCCTAACATTAATGCCGTGTGCGTAATATCAATTAAACGTTCTGCTTTGCGTGAAAGTTTACCACAAACATACATGCGAGATGTATCACCAAACCACCCATCTAAAACGCATGTTACATCAATATTTAAAATATCCCCGTCTTTTAATTTTTTATCTGCTGGAATTCCATGACACACAACGTGATTTAAAGAAATGCATGATGATTTAGTATATCCACGATAGCCAAGCGTTGCTGGTGTAGCTCCAGAAGCAATCATATAATCATGAATTAATTGATCCAAAGCTTCCGTAGTAACCCCAGGAATAACATGCTCAGTAATCATATCTAAAATCTCTGCAGCTAATGCACCAGATTTTCGCATGCCTTCAAACTCTTCTGGAGTATGAATTGTAATACCATCTTCATTTAATCTAGGTTTATTAGTCACGATATCTACCTTATTGCTACTTGCACTCGATTAAACAGAATTACTTGTATTTGCCAAGTCTAGTCTTTTACCTAAAGTAATACCTTCATTTGAAATTATGCAATCATAACATAGGACTTGAACTCCAGCTACAACCGCTAAGCTAAAAGCACGTTGGTAATTTAAATCTATATCGCCTGCTACACTGACTTGTAGAGCATCAGTACGTTGAACCAAAAATAAGACTGTTGCTTGATAACCCTGGGAAACCATATTCGCGAGTTCTTCCATATGCTTTGCTCCACGTATAGTTTTACTATCTGGGAACTCTGCTAATCCAGGCTTTCGGGATAAAGTTACACTTTTTACTTCGAGATAAGTATCTGGCATATTTTTCTTAGAAAGCAAAAAGTCTACTCGTGAATTTTCGCCATATTTAACTTCAGATTTAAAGCTATCATAATTAAGATCAATTTTATGACTTTGGAGAGCTTCTTTAACTATTCGATTAGCAGCACTAGTATCAACACCAATTAGAGTAGTACTTGTCTCAATAAATTTCCATGAATATTTTAATTTTCGCTTTGGATCGTCATTGGTTTCCAGCCAAATTTTATCACCAGGAAATGCCATTCCAAGCATTGAGCCTGGATTTGCAATATGCGCAGTTATTTCAGAACCATCTTCTAGCGTGACGTCTGCTAAAAAACGCTTATATCTACGAGTAAGGGTTCCCCGTATTAGGGCGCTTTCGAATTTCATAAGGAATACATAAATGACCAACCCAACCGCTGCAATGATCGTTATTGGTGATGAAATCTTATCTGGGCGTACTCGTGATGCGAATATGTATCACTTAGCAGGCAAATTAACCGAACATGGTATAAACCTTTCTGAAGTACGCATCGTTTCAGACGAAGCAGCAGATATAATTACTGCGATCAATCAAACCCGTACTAAGTATGATCATGTTTTTACTAGTGGCGGGATTGGTCCGACGCATGATGATATTACAGCTGATTGTGTAGCCAGTGCTTTTGGTATCAGTATCGACGTTCGTGAAGATGCGCGCTTAATTTTAGCTACAAATTATGAGAACGGTGTAGATGATCTTACTACAACTCGATTACGGATGGCCAGAATCCCAGATGGCGCATCCTTAATTAATAATATTGTATCTAAAGCACCTGGGTTTAGTATTGAAAATGTTCATGTTATGGCAGGGGTTCCAAGCGTTTTTAATTGTATGATAGAGTGGCTACTACCCCAACTGGAAAAAGGACTCAAAATGATTAGTGCAACTGTTCGTGTTGATCTACCAGAGAGCAAAATAGCTGTACCGTTAGGTTTAATAGCAAAACAGTTTATAAATACTTCAATAGGTTCATACCCATTTTACGAAAATAATAAACATGGTGCTAATATTGTTATACGCTCTACTGACAAGAAATTAGTTTTAGACGCTGAAATAGAAGTGCGTAAAGCATTTAATTTATGACACTTCCAAGCATTAAAGATTTATATGACGTAATTGATTTCACATGGCCCGCTGCATCAACTCAAACACATAAAGGTTGGTTAATTAGAGAAGGTAAAGGTGGTGGGAAAAGAGTGAGTGCAGCAGTACAGATTGAAGCTAACGCACAAATTAAAGACGCTGAACTTGCCATGGACACGCTTAACCAGAATTACATATTTATGATCCGTAAAGGCGAAGAGCTTTTAGATGAAAACTTAGCTAAACAGGGTTATGATTTAGTAGATCCTGTTGTCATACTAGCTTCACCCATTGGGTTAATAAACAAACAGTATGATGGTGATTTTCACTTAACTCCAAGTGCTGTAATGCAAAGTACTTGGCTGAAAGGTGGCGTTGGCCCAGCGCGCTTAGATGTAATGAAGCGTACAAAAGTTCCAAAAATTTATGTAGACATCGATGCTACAGCTGTTGCTTATGCAGCCATCAGTAACGATATATTAATGGTGCATGCTGTTGAGGTATCAAAAAGTCATCGCAGGAAGGGTTTAGGTAAAAAAATTATGAGCCAGATAGCTGGTTGGGGTAGCAAAAAAGGGGCAAAATATTTAGCAGTAATTACTGTTATAGAAAATATGCCTGCTCGCTCACTTTATATAAACATGGGTATGGAGAAAGTTGGGCACTATCACTATCGCATTAAGCAATAATTACCAAATTTCATTATTTTTATCCTTAAAGTGACTTACTAAAAAATCTATAAAAACGCGTAATTTTGGTTGGATATAATCTGCTGGTGGATACACAATATAAATACCTACTTTTGGCAGCTTCAAGTCGGGTAGCACTTTTTGCAAACGACCATTTCTAATAGAATTCCCATAAATAAAGCATGGAAGATATGCGAGCCCTAAGCCATCTTCTGCTGCAGACATTAAAGATTTTCCATCATTAACACTTAAGCTATATCTTCCACGAAATTGTCGCTCATCACCACCAAAAGTTGGAATTCTCCAAAAGTTATCATTTTTACCTAATGAATATTTTAGTAATTGGTGGTCTGCTAGGTCATCAATTTTTTCTGGCTTCCCATAAGTTTTAAAGTAATCCTCTGACCCAACAATTGCAAATTGCGTAGTGGCAATTTTTCTTGCCTGCAGAGAACTATCTGGGAGATCTCCAATTCGAATAGCCACATCAAAACCCTCAGCAACTAGATCCACAAACTGATTATCTAAAGTCATATGGACTTTAATTTTTGGGTGTAGTTTTAAAAAGGGGGTTAGGGCACCAACTAAATGATTTGAGCCAAAGTCTCCTGCAGCTGATAGTTTTAGTATTCCTTGGGGTGTTGATTGCATTGAAGTAACTGTTAAATCAGCATCACGTACACCAGTTAAAATTTGTATGCATTTTTCATAATAATTTAAACCAATATCTGTAGGTCTAACATTTCTTGTAGTACGATTTAACAACGTAACACCTAATCGTGATTCCAAAGCCATAATATGTTTTGATACTGATGATTTAGAAATTTTCAACTTATTTGCGGCGCCTGTAAAACCATCATTGTCAATTATAGCAACAAATACTTCAATTTCAGTCATACGGCCCAATTATAAATCCCCATCTGCGGAGAGCATAACAGCCAATGGTTTAGTCCCTCCATTTGCTGCCAGTATAATTACTAATACTGAGGTCAGTGGAACTGATAAAATTGCACCAGGTAAGCCCCATAATGCAGTCCAAAAAACTAAAGCCACTAAAACTACAAAGCTTGATAAATTTACAGATTTACCAATCATTTTGGGCTCTAAAACATTTCCAACATAAGTCTGAACCGCCATAAGTAATCCAAAAGCAAGGATTGCCCAGGATACTGAGCCAAACTGAGCTAAAGTTAAAACAACAGGAAATCCCACTCCTATTGCTGAGCCTACGAAAGGAATATAATTCAACAGCCCAATCATAACTGCCCAAAATAAGGCACTATCGATATTCATTAGCCACATAATTACAAATGATACGCACGATAAAATAATATTAATTGCTGTTTTTACTGTTAAATAAACACCAATACGTTTGTTTACTTCTGCCATTAGACCTAGGGCTTGGTCTGCACCTCCGCCTAGTGCTTTTAGCATTTTTTCTCTAAAATTCCCTACTTCTGAAAAAAGAAACCCTGCGTAAAGTATCGTCATAAACAAAACAGATCCCACTGATGAGATGGAGCCAACTGCACGTAAAGCATACGCTTGTATATCTAATTGAGACCACCAGTTTGTTATTATTTTATCTAAACTAGGCACACTTTCTAATCCAAACTTTTCAGCAAAGCTGTTAGCAAGGGTTTGAAGGTTTATTTGATATAAGGGCAGTTGTGATAAAATATATTCAATGTTATTTGAAATCATCAGTACAATTAATAAGACAATAATAACAAAAATTAATAAAACCATTAATCGATGCACGATAGATGGTAGTGAACCCATTAAAGGCCATCGAGCCACTGATGCTGATGCAGTAACCAAAATATAGACTGTTAAAACACCTAATACGATTGGCAGTAAAATTGTTTGGCCAATAAAAAGCAACCAAACAACCATGATTGAAAACCCCGTGGCGTAGAAAAGCGTTGAAATTCGTGTGTCCATAATATTCTTTCAGTTTGTGTGCTACCAATTTAGGTCTATAAAGCAAAATTTTCTAGAGTTATTCTAAATCATTACAGATGTAGATCACAATTCGAATCGACTTGCACTTTATAAAAAACCTGTCTATATAAATTTTAATAAAGGAAAGATTGGCTTCCACCCTAGTCTTCCATCGAAATTTACGACGGGCCGTGTGCCCGTTTTTTTATGTGAGTGACATGTCAGATTTAATTGCAAAATCAGCGATAGACAAACGAATGGCTAGTATTGTTCAACCCATTATAGAAGATTTGGGTTATGAATTGGTCCGCATTCGCTTACTGTCAGGAAAATCAACAACATTACAAATCATGGCAGAACGCCCCAATGGTGGAATTGATGTAAATGATTGTTCCAAAATTTCAACAGAAGTTAGTGCAGTCCTTGATGTTGAAGATCCAATTGAGGTTGAATACGCATTAGAGGTTTCAAGCCCTGGTATGGATCGTCCCCTTACGCGTTTAAAAGATTTTACTGCGTGGGAAGATTTTGAAATTAAGGTTGAAACATCTGAATTAATTGATGGCCAGCGTCGCTTTAAAGGCGTACTGCGCGGCGTTGAAGGTAATGATGTTTTAATAGAAATTCAGCAAGGTATAATTGGTTTGAATTTTGAATGGTTGTCAGAAGCTAAATTAGTCCTGACAGATGAGTTAGTCGCTGCTGCACAAAAAAGCCGCGTGAATATAGTCGAAAGTGATTTTGACGACATAGAAACAGAAGAGGAATAACCCATGGCTATAACTAGTGCTAATCGTCTAGAACTTTTACAAATTGCAGACTCAGTTGCTCGTGAGAAAATGATCGACCCTGATCTTGTTCTAAAAGCAATGGAAGAATCTTATGCTAAAGCGGCCAAGTCAAAATATGGTGCCGAACTTGACATCCGTGCATTTATTGACCGTAAATCTGGCGAGTTAGAAATGACGCGTGTTCGCGTAGTTGTTGAAGGTGACGAAGCTGAAAACATGTACACAGAAATGACTGTGGAAGAGGCTAAAGCGCATAAGGAAAGTCCATCTGTTGGAGACTTGATAATAGACCGATTACCGCCAATGGATTTTGGTCGTATTGGTGCACAATCTGCAAAACAAGTTATTTTACAAAAAGTCCGCGAAGCTGAGCGTGATCGCCAGTATGAAGAATTTAAAGATCGCGAAGGTGAAATTATTAATGGCCTAGTTAAACGTGTTGAGTATGGAAACGTTATTGTTGATGTAGGTCGTGGTGAAGCTGTATGTCGCCGTGACCAGCTCGTTAACCGCGAAATGTTCCGTAATGGTGACCGTATTAGAGCGATAATTAAAGAAGTCCGCTCTGAAATGCGTGGCCCACAGGTATTTCTTTCACGAACAGCCCCAGAATTTATGGCTGAGTTATTTAAGATGGAAGTTCCTGAAATCTATGACGGTATAATTGACATTAAAGCTGTTGCCCGTGATCCAGGCTCACGTGCTAAAATTGGTGTGATATCATATGATAACTCTATAGATCCAGTCGGTGCATGTGTAGGTATGCGAGGCTCTCGCGTCCAAGCGGTTGTAAATGAATTAGGGGGTGAGAAAATTGATATTATTCCTTGGAATGAGGATGCTCCAACATTCTTAGTCAACGCATTACAACCTGCCGAAGTAACAAAGGTTGTTTTAGATGAGGAGGCTGAACGTATTGAAGTAGTTGTGCCTGATGAACAATTGTCATTAGCAATTGGCCGACGTGGTCAGAACGTGCGATTAGCCTCACAATTAACAGGTTTAGATATCGACATAATGACAGAATCTGATGAATCAGAGCGCCGCCAAAAAGAATTTGAAGAACGTTCAAAATTGTTTATGGATACAATGAATGTTGATGAAGTTGTAGCACAGCTCTTGGTTTCTGAAGGTTTCTCAAGCTTAGAAGAGGTTGCCTATGTTGAGGCTGATGAATTATTAACAATTGAAGGCTTTGATGAAGACACAGTAGGTGAACTACAAGCACGTGCACGAGAAAGCTTGGATGAAATTAATGCTAAATCCATTGCCGAAGCTCGTGAGATTGGCGTATCTCAAGACTTGATTGACTTTGAAGGATTATCACCACAAATGTTAGTTGCCCTTGGTAAGGATGATGTAAAATCTTTAGAAGATTTCGCAACTTGTGCTGATTGGGAATTGGCTGGTGGCTTCACAACTGTAAATGGTGAGCGTCATAAAGATATTGGTGTACTAGAAAGCTTTGATGTAAATATTCAAGAAGCCCAAGACTTGATTATGCGTGCGCGCCTACAAATTGGTTGGGTTACAGAAGAGCAAATGGCAGAAGATGCCGCAGCCGCCGAGGCCGCAGAAGCGGGCACTGGCGTAGAGGGGGCTGAGGCCTGATGTTTCAGGTCTCAGGTATTGCTCGTGACACGAGGTTCTCAACCCAAACGTAACACAGACCCTGAGCGTAAATGTATTGCGCTTGGTAGTTCTCATTTAAAAGAAGAGCTTATTCGCTTTGTTCTGAGCCCTGAAGGTGTGGTTACTCCCGATCTTTCAGAGAAATTACCAGGCCGAGGTATTTGGGTTTCTGCTAAACATGATGCGTTATTAAGTGCTATTACTAAGAATCTATTCTCACGCGCTGCAAAAGCACCAGCTAAAATACCTGAAGCTTTTTTAGACTTAATTGAACGCCTATTAGTAAAGCGTGTAATAGAAACTATATCTTTAGCGCGCCGTGGTGGAGAAGTTGTTAGCGGTTTTGAAGTTGTTAAAGGCGCTTTAATTTCTCAACGAGCGCGGATTTTAATCCAAGCAAGTGATGGGTCAGAGCGCCAGTTAGGCAAACTTCGCTCTCCTGAAGGTAAGAATGTATATTTTAACTGTCTGACCCAAGCAGAATTGGGTTTGGCATTTGGACGAGACTATGCGATACACGCGGCGCTGACAGGTGGTGGACTTACAAAAAAAGTCCGCGCTGAGGCTACCCGCCTTGCTGGTATTCGCAAAATGGGCAAAAGCTGATTAAGTCAGCACAGAAAGGTGATTACGAATGAGCGACGATAAAAAACCATTAGGACTGCGCAGCAGTTCTGGCCCAGGCCACGTAAAGCAAAGCTTTTCACATGGGCGCAGCAAGTCTGTAGTCGTGGAAAAGAAACGCAAACGTGTCATAGTGCCAGGCAATGGTGGCGCAGGAACTTCAGGTGGACCACGTCCAGCTGGTGTATCTGATGGAGAGCTGGAACGCCGTAAAAAGGCATTAATGGCTGCGGCAGCTCAAGAGAATGATCGTAAAGCGCGCGAAGAAGCTGATACAAAAGAACGCGAAGTAGAGCGTGCTGAACGCCGTCGTCTACGTGATGAAAAAGAGCGTGTCGAAGAAGAGCGTGTCGAAAAAATACGATTAGTTGACGAAGAAAAAAATAAACCTGCTGAAGCCCCCAAAAAAATAAAAGTTGAAAAATCTTCTCCGGCAGATGACCCTGCTGCTTCTCAAGCAGCTGCCCTTAAAGCAGAGGCTGGAGATAGAATAGCACCAAAACGCGATGATGCGCCTCGAAAAGACGTTAAGCAGGAGCCAAAAAAACAAAAAGGTGGAGACGACCGTCGGCGATCTGGTAAATTAACAATTAATCAAGCCTTAGGTGGCGGTGGTAATCGCCAACGTTCACTAGCATCTATTAAACGTAAGCAAGATCGTGAACGCCGTAAAATGGCTGGCGCCAATATGGGCGAGCGCGAAAAAGTTGTACGTGATGTTCAGGTTCCAGAAGCTATTACTGTACAAGAATTAGCTAACCGTATGGCTGAAAAGACTGCAGCAGTTGTAAAGGCTTTGATGACAAACGGCATCATGGCCACACAAAACCAAACGATTGACGCAGATACTGCAGAGTTGATTGTTGAAGAATTTGGTCACAAAGTTGTACGTGTTTCTGACGCTGACGTAGAAGACGCAATTAAACTAGCGGCCGATGATGTGGCGGATTTAAAACCGCGTGCTCCAGTAATAACAATTATGGGACACGTCGATCATGGTAAAACATCTGTTTTAGACGCATTACGCAAAACAAACGTTGTATCTGGTGAAGCTGGTGGAATTACACAGCATATTGGAGCTTACCAAGTTACAACAGACGCTGGCACATTATTATCTTTCCTTGATACACCTGGACATGCTGCCTTTACATCAATGCGTGCTCGTGGTGCACAGGTAACAGACATCGTTGTATTGGTTGTTGCCGCAAACGATGGCGTTATGCCTCAAACTATCGAAGCTATTGCACACGCAAAGGCAGCAAACGTTCCATTAATTATTGCTATTAATAAAATGGACCATGAAGCTGCTGACCCAACTCGCGTTCGAACAGATCTATTACAACACTCAGTTATAGTAGAGGCTATGTCAGGTGACGTACAGGATGTTGAAATATCAGCACTTAAGGGTACAGGTCTTGATGATTTATTAGAAGCAATAGCATTACAGTCAGAATTATTAGAACTGAATGCAAATCCAGATCGTGCAGCACATGGTGCAGTAATCGAAGCTAAACTAGATACTGGGCGTGGACCAGTTGCAACTGTTCTTGTCAAAAATGGTACTCTTCGTAAGAGCGATATTTTTGTTGTAGGTGAGCAATGGGGTAAAGTTCGCGCCTTAATAAATGATAAAGGTGAGACAGTACCTGAAGCAGGCCCATCAGTTCCAGTAGAAGTTCTTGGACTAAACGGAACGCCCGCAGCAGGTGATGTGCTAAATGTGGTAACCTCAGAGGCAGAGGCGCGCGAAATTTCCAGCTATCGTCAACAGGCCACTAAAGATAAAAAAGCCACTGCTGGATCAGCAACAACACTAGATCAACTGATGGCTAAGGCTAAAGCAGATCAAAATGTATCTGAATTACCAATTGTAGTTAAAGCGGATGTTCAAGGATCAACCGAGGCAATTGTTCAAGCGATGGAGAAAATTGGCAACGATGAAGTTCGCGTTCGCGTTCTCCACTCAGGCGTTGGAGCAATTACAGAATCTGACGTTACATTAGCAGAGGCTTCTGGAGCACCAATTATTGGCTTTAATGTACGCGCAAACGCACCCGCACGTGCATCAGCAAATCAAAAAAGTGTAGAGCTTCGTTACTACTCAATAATCTATGATCTAGTTGACGACATAAAAGCTGCAGCATCTGGCCTACTATCAGCTGAGGTTAGAGAAACGTTTATTGGTTATGCTAAAATTAAAGAAGTCTTTAAAATTACTGGTGTTGGTAAAATTGGTGGTTGTGAGGTCACTGAAGGTATTGCAAGACGCGCAGCAGGTGTACGCCTATTGCGTGACGACGTGGTTATCCACGAAGGCCGCTTAAAGACATTGAAGCGCTTTAAAGATGAAGTCAAAGACGTTCACATGGGTCAAGAGTGTGGTATGGCGTTTGAAAAGTACGAAGATATTCGCGTAGGTGATGTAATTGAAATCTTTGAAACAGAAGAAATTGAACGTAAATTAGATTAAAAATATTACTATTATTAAATACGAATGCCATGCTTATTTCTAAGTGTGGCATTTTTCATTAAAAAGAGTTTAGACACACATTTTAGATTAATACATAAATCCGCCTGCACTTTATTAATTTATCAGAAATGTTGTCATTCAAGTAGTGGATTCGTATATTTAAACTTAACGAAAGGCAGTTTATTATGGAAAGTACTAAATTTCCGGGTTGGCACGGAACTACAATCATAGGTGTTCGTAAAGGAAACGAAGTTGTCGTCGCTGGTGATGGGCAAGTTAGTCTTGGTAATACTGTTATCAAAGGTTCAGCACGTAAAGTTCGGCGTATTTCACCTGGTGGTCATGATGTAGTGTGTGGCTTTGCCGGCTCTACTGCAGACGCTTTTACATTGCTTGAGCGATTAGAGGCCAAACTAGAAGCATCACCTGGTCAATTGGCAAAAGCTTCAATCTCATTAGCTAAAGATTGGCGAATGGACAAATACCTTAAAAACCTTGAGGCAATGTTAATTGTTACCGATGGGACTGACCTATTTGTAATTACGGGGGCTGGTGATGTATTGGAACCCGAACATGGAATTGCAGCAATTGGATCTGGTGGGAATTTTGCCTTAGCTGCAGCCCGCGCAATAATTGATAGCGATCAAGATGCAGAGGCAATAGCTCGTAAATCTTTAACTATAGCTGCAGAGATATGCGTATTTACTAATGGCAATATGACAGTGGAAAAAATATCTAAATGACAGACCTTACTCCCCGCGAAATCGTATCAGAATTAGATCGATATATAATTGGACAGAACGATGCTAAACGATCCGTAGCAGTTGCCTTACGCAATAGGTGGCGCCACAAACAATTGAGTGATGACATTCGTGATGAAGTTTACCCTAAAAACATTTTAATGATTGGCCCAACAGGTGTTGGTAAAACTGAAATAAGCAGGCGTCTGGCAAAATTGGCCAAAGCGCCATTTTTAAAAGTTGAAGCAACTAAATTTACAGAAGTTGGATATGTTGGTCGCGATGTTGAGCAAATAGTTCGTGATCTTGTAGATAGCGCAATTGTAATGGTGCGGGATGATAAGCGCGAGAAGGTTAAAGCTGGTGCCTATGAAAGTGCAGAAAATCGCGTATTAGATGCACTTTGCGGTGCAGATGCACGTGAACAGACACGTGAAATGTTTCGTAAAAAGCTACGTGAAGGCTTGCTTGATGACAAAGAAATTGAATTAGAACTTGCTGATACATCAAATCCAATGGGCGGTATGATGGATATACCTGGTCAACCAGGAATGGGTATGATGAACATTGGGGAAATGTTTGGCAAAGCTATGGGTGAAAGAACAACAAAGCGAAAAATGCGAATAACTGATAGTTACAAGGTTTTAATAAGTGAAGAAGCTGATAAGCTAGTTGATCAAGAAGCTGTAACTAAAGAAGCGGTAATGGCTGTTGAAGAAAGTGGTATCGTGTTTTTGGATGAAATAGACAAAGTCTGTGCAAAATCAGATTCTCGCGGTGGTGACGTTTCACGAGAAGGTGTTCAACGTGACTTACTTCCTTTAATTGAAGGAACAACCGTATCTACAAAACATGGACCGGTTAAAACTGACCATATTCTATTTATTGCTTCAGGTGCATTTCATACCGCAAAGCCTTCTGATCTTCTTCCAGAACTACAGGGAAGACTACCTATTCGAGTAGAGCTTCGCGCATTAACAGAAAAAGATTTTGTACGGATATTGACTGAAACAGATAATGCTCTGACACGCCAATATTCTGCTCTTATGGCAACTGAAGGTGTTAATGTTACCTTTACAGTCGATGGTATAGCCGCACTGGCAAAAATTGCAGCTGAAGTAAACGAGAGCATCGAAAATATTGGCGCACGCCGCTTACACACGATCATTGAACGCGTATTCGAAGAACTTAGCTTCACTGCGCCAGATCGATCCGGCGAAGCAGTTGTAGTTAGCGCTGATTTTGTTGAACAGCACCTCGGTGAATTAGCAAGGAGTAGTGATATATCACGTTATGTACTTTAGAATTTAATAACAAAAGGTTTTTAAAGATATTTAAATCATCATAGCTTTATTTATGAGTTTTTCTTTACTAGTATAATTGGATACATTTACACCCTGCTCAATGAGAGCCTGTTTAAGCTCATGTTCTGTGAGAGATTCTATTGCTTCTTTTGACATTTTAAGAAAATTAATTTTCTGTTTGTATGGTGGGTTGGTATTTTTAAAAAAACCTATATTTTTAAATTTAAAATCTTCTGAGTATTTTGCCATAAAGTGATTTAAAAACGTGTTAATGCTTATCCTGATACGTGGATCACTTGAGATATGCTTATTTGAATAATCTAGGGTCTCAAGCATTAGCTCTGACCAACGTAGTGCGCCCTTTTCATTCATTAATTGGATTGCATTGTGTGTATGGTGAAAGTTTAGTCTAAAGTCTGCCCCATGATAATATGGGCCACCACCCATTATATCTAACCACATTGAGGCTTGCGTGTTAATATGGTGTCCAATATCACCGACTTTAGCAAAAACGGAAGTAAACCAAGTTTCGTTTTCATAGACACGACCATAAAAATTTTCGATAATATTAACAATAGTATCTTGACCAAGCACAGAATATAATTGCCAAAATTGAATAGGTTTAGATTTATTATTAGACGCGTTTAATGAAATTATGTCTGGTATGCGATGTGCGTCAACTGGAAGGATTTCTTTAGAAACCGCTGATGTAATATATTCGCCTTGTATTTTTTCAGACATATATCCATGCCTTGTTGGGTGATTTGGATACGTAAATTTTATCATCAGTTCTACCGTTTAGTACTCAGTTCTGGATGTTTGTATGCTAGAGGATAGGGCATGGGCTCTATAGGTCCCGCTGGTATTGTTTTATTCCATGTTCGACCAAAATATCCTTGCTTACAATGTGTTAATGCATTGCTTTCTGCAACACCTGGGAGAGCGTAGACTCTGCAAAGCCACCGCCATAAGTGAGGATAATCTAAAATTTTTGCCCCGTTTAGTTTCATTCGCAAATAGTAGACTGGATCATGTCGATACAGCGTTGGAAATAGACGTAGATCAGCCTCCGTGAAATTGTCTCCCGTAAGGAATGGGCGGTCGTCTCCTGCTAATTTTTTTTCTAGTTCTCTCAAGGTTTGAAAATAATCATGAAATGCTGTGGCATAAATTTGTTGGTCAGATGAAAAACCTGCTTTGTAAGCACCATTGTTGATAGTCTTATATATTGTTTTATTTAATATATCGATTTCATTTTGCACTGTTTGGTCTTCTGGATAAAGGCGCATATTTTCTGTCATATTAGCACCCAATTTTCTTGCATTGGCATCTAACATACGGATGATTTCAGCACTTTCGTTATTAACAATACGCTTTTCTTTTTTATCATAAAGGATGGGCACCGATTGTTCAGCAGACCCTTCAGCGGCATAAATTTCTTTTATTAACCTATAGGATTTTTCTGTCGCAGTTTCTGATGTGCATTCAGGTAATGGCGAACCAGTTGCGATTGAAATACGTTCAGGCGCAAATTGCCATAAGTTAGGTCCAGCACTATCATCTGTTTCTGTACGGCTAGGGAATGCCACATCCATAGTAATACTGCTTTGCAGACCAAGAACATTACGGGCGAGGGTTGCGCGGTGGCACCACGGACAATTAAAGGCAACAAATAAATGGTATCGATTTTCTTCAGGTAGAAAATCAGGATCACCAATTGCATGGCGAAAACCACTAACACCACGCACAAACTCTCCACTAGCGCGCCTTTTTGCGGCGTCGGTTTGTACTTCTTCAATTGAACTACTTTGGTGTGATTTTATCATTTTATTTCCTTTGGCCGTACTACTAGGTTATTTGTTAAACCCCGCAAATTTCACGCCACTTAGGTCTGCCATTTCCCGCTTCCACGTTGTGATGTCCAAATGTCGGAAATCAGATAAATTCGAATGGCCACATGCACGCGCAAGCACCTGCATCAATTCTACACTCGATTGAAAATAACGCGCCAATTTTTCTGCACCTATTTGTACATCCAACCGCTTTCGTAATTCAGGTTTTTGCGTTGCCACGCCAACGGGGCAATTATTGGAATTGCACATTCGGGCAGCGATACATCCTACCGCCTGCATGGCAGAATTTGATACTGCTATAGCATCTGCACCAAGTGCCATTGCTTTAGAAAAATCTTCAGCCATTCGCAATCCACCAGTGATCACAAGCGTAACATCACGTCCAGTTTTTGCGTCCAAATGCCGGCGCGCACGCGCCAGTGCTGGGATTGTTGGCACTGATATATGATCACGGAAGATTAAAGGCGCTGCACCCGTTCCACCACCACGGCCATCAAGAATGATATAATCTGCACTGGCGGCCAGTGCAAAATCAATATCATCTTCGATGTGATTTGCTGACAATTTAAATCCGATCGGAATCCCACCAGAACGTTCGCGTACTTCATCGGCTACTTTTTTGAAATCAGCGGGCGTATGGAGGTCAATAAAGGTTGCAGGTGAAATAGCACTTTGGCCTGGCTCTAACCCACGCACCTCTGCGATTTTATCTTGAACTTTTTCGCCAGGAAGGTGCCCACCGGTTCCAGTTTTTGCACCTTGGCCGCCTTTGAAGTGAAACGCTTGCACGCGTTCTACCAATTCAGGCTTCCAACCAAATTTAGCAGAAGCAAGTTCATAGAAATATCGTGCATTTTCGGCCTGTTCTTCGGGCAACATCCCGCCTTCGCCTGAGCAAATTCCGGTGCCTGCCAACTGTGCACCGCGAGCAAGAGCTATTTTTGCCTCTTCTGACAAAGCACCATAGCTCATGTCAGAAACAAATAAAGGTATATCAAGCTTCAAAGGTTTTTCTGCACGTGGGCCAATAGTTACTGATGTTCTAACAGGCACGTTGTCCAATAGTGGTTTGCGTGCCATTTGAGCTGGTAGAATTTGAATGTCATCCCAATGCGGCAGATCCTTACGTGGGACGCCCATTGACCCCATTTCGCCATGATGTCCGAGTTTAGATAAACCATCACGTGCCAGTTCATGAATGCGTGCGACTGTGGGTTCCTCAGGGGTTGCTGTTGCTACCGGTATTTCAGATTTTGGTACCGGTGCGGGATCACCAGCATTTAGCTCACCCAAAGTAGCATGTGTTCCATCGCAAAATGGAGCATTTGCGGTCGATTTACACTGACACAACCCCGCAGCCCCAGTTATTTCGGCTGTAAACCTCAGGGGCTTAATATCTGTGCCTGCATGTGAACCATCACAAAATGGTTGGCTTTGGGAGAGACCACACTTGCACCAAAAATAATTTTTACCTGCCTCTAGGTCTACTTTGATCGGCTTCATATTTGCGATGATTGGAACTGTTTGCGCCATTGTCTATCCTAATTTTGTATAGTTGTGTGGTAATGTAAAATCGATTGCTGGCCCAATAGGGATCACGCGAGATGGGTTGATTGTTTCATGGCTGGCATAGTAGTGATTTTTAATATGCTCCATATTCACAGTCTTTGCCACACCAGGCTGTTGATATAGATCACGCACGTATCCAGATAGGTTTGCATAGTCAGAGATGCGCCGAATGTTACATTTGAAATGCCCTACATAAACAGGATCAAACCGTACCAGAGTAGTGAACAAGCGCCAGTCGGCCTCAGTAACTGTAGAACCCGTCAGATACCGCTGGTCTGCAAGGCGTGCATCAAGCCAGTCGAGCGTTTCAAACAAAGGCACAACTGCTTCTTCATAAGCATTTTGTGTTGTTGCAAAACCAGCTTTGTAAACACCATTATTCACCGTGTTGTAGATTCTATCGTTTAGCGCGTCTATTTCTACTCGTTTTGGTCCAGCATAATAATCGCCCGCAGTTGCACCAATTTTGTCAAAGGCAGAATTAAACATCCGAATAATTTCAGAGGATTCATTTGATACAATAGTTTTAGTTTTTTTGTCCCATAAAACTGGAATTGTAACCCGGCCAGAATAATTTGCCTTCGCTTTGGTATAGATCTCATACATATAATTTGAGCCATTAACAGTATCTGGAACTGTCCCATTTCCGGGCTCAAATGTCCAACCTTTGTCAGCCATGTACCAATGTACAACTGACACCGAAATCATTTTTTCTAATCCTTTTAATGCTCGAAAAATCAATGTGCGATGCGCCCATGGGCAGGCATGTGATACATATAGATGGTAACGATCAACCTCTGCCTTGAAACCAACATCTCCGCTTGAGCCTGCTGAACCATCTGAAGTGATCCAGTTGCGAAATTCTGGCGCTTTACGCACGAAACGTCCGCCTGTTTCTTTGGTCTCGTACCACTGATCAACCCAAAGTCCATCCTGTAATAAACCCATGCAATTGCCTTTCTGTTAGCGTCTGGGTGACCTTGGGCCACCCAGAACTTCTGGAATTTGGGTGCGGTTAATATATAGAACCGCAGCACATAAAAGCCCGAGTACGATTGCAAGAACCGCAGATGGACCAAGAATGAACCAATGGGTCAAGACGGCACATACAATAGTGCCACCAAGAACTGCTGCGCAGATGACCTGAAGCCGTTGCAGCCACAAAAGACAATCACCAAAGCATCCTGCGCAAAGTGCGGTCTTTGTCCAAAAAATGATGTTTTAACGCCCCACCTGCGTGTACGAAAACCACCCCAGCTATTCCGTATGAGGCATAAATATGGAATTCGATTGCCAAGTCGCGGATTCTTTCTGAAGTCACGAAGACAGCAGGAATGTTAAAGGTATTGAATATTGAAACATTTTGACCAGTGAACGTCGTAAATATATATCCGGAGACTGGAATCGTTATCAAGCTTGCAAAGAGGAGTAAATGTGCGCACTTTGAGGCTAGTTTTTCTAACTTTGTGTAACTTTCTAGTGGAGGTGGACGCTTCCGGAATTTGTTAAGCAGGAGGATCAGACCCATAAGGAAAACCATAACACCAAAAGACTTGTGCAAGGATGGCGCAAGATAATACCAGCTGGAATAAAAAGAGAGTTCTACGATCCACCAACCCGAAACGATCAGGCCAATCATATGTCCCGCGATCATCCAGTGCAGCAGTTTTGTGCTA